>Ga0307373_10000066_pt1 | contig 166118 bp, 181 predicted proteins | sample OX2MG_FD_202534 | JGI IMG/M metagenome (GOLD analysis project Ga0307373, IMG submission 202534) | Soil microbial communities from Risofladan, Vaasa, Finland - OX-2 | ecosystem: Environmental > Terrestrial > Soil > Coastal area > Acid sulfate soil | place: Finland: Risofladan, Vaasa...
CTAACCTCACGGCCTCACGTTTGAAATCCACCGTGTAACTCTGCCTAGGAATCTTGTACATCGGGTAACCTCCATAGCTGTATTATCCACAACTACTTCGGTATCCGAAATTCAGGGGCAAGCTCAACATTAAAATGCCATGTTTGGAATGCACCCCGCAACTACCTGGATCAATTTATAAACATGGGTGCTCGGTTGGTAAGCCCCAAAGGGCTTTAGCCCAACTGTATATAATCAGGCCCTGTATTTTGTCGCTAAGCGGCTGGTTCTTCGGTCTTGGCGACGGTGCTGCCTGCAGGGGCTGGCCTGCCGATGGGGGGCGCACTTGCGGTGCGGGTAATCTAAGCGAGCGAAACTCCACCGCCGGACTGTCGGGTCTATGTGCGCCGGATGAATTGAATCTCCGCAGGGGATGATGATTGCTTACTGATTCAGATGGCGAACCATTGCTATGTGTGCTGACGCCGGGGCGGCGCCCGGAAATGGTACTCACGGATTTCCTGGTGCAAGATGCACCTCTGACGAGACCGGATGCGGGCTAGTCCGGTTGGCAACTGGAGCGGATGGTCGGACATGCTTAGGAAGCTGGCCTATTGGTACCGTGCCTTGGGCACCGGGTTTTGTTTTGCTGGCTTTGGGGTGGGCTGCGTGCTGGTAGGTGTTACGGTGCTGCCCGTTATCCTGTTCTGGCCCGGTAACAAAGCCACCCGCCGCGGGCGGGTGCGCCGCCTGGTGAGCTTGGCTTTCCGGGTGCTGCTGGCGGCGATCCGCGGGCTGGGGCTGGGGCGCGTAGAGGTGGAGGGCCGGGAATGGCTCAAACACGCTGCCGGCCGGTTGGTGCTGGCTACCCATCCTAATTATCTGGATGCGGTAGTACTGCTTTCCCTCTTGCCAACGGCGGATTGTGTGATAAAAAGCGGTCTGTGGCGCAACCCGTTTACGCGTGCGTTCGTCATCGCGGCTGGTTATATAAGTAATGGGGACCCGGTGGATGTTATCGAAACCTGCATACAGGCCGTACACGGCGGCGATATCTTGGTGCTGTTCCCGGAGGGAACCCGCACGACACCCGGTGAACCGCTGCGCTTTAAGCGCGGTGCCGCACAGGTCGCGGTGCGCGGTGATCTCGAGATCCTGCCGGTGGTGATGCACTGTTCACCGCCCGCACTGCTCAAAACCACCAAGTGGTATCAGGTGCCGGAGCACGCCTGGGTGTTGCGCGTGAAAATCTTTCCGCCGCGTCCGCTGAGCGATTTCGTGCCACAGCCGTCGCCGCTGCCGGGGGTGGCGGTGCGCCGCGCCACCCGCGCCCTGCAAAGCTTCTTCCAGGAACAGATCAAACATTATGAACACGCTAATTGACGAATTGAAGCAACTCATTATCAAGGTGCTGGATTTGGAGGACGTGACTCCGGCGGACATTGATCCACAGGCGCCTCTATTCGGCGACGGCTTGGGACTCGATTCCATTGACGCCCTGGAGCTGGGCGTCGCCATCCAGAAGCGTTATCACATCACCCTGGACGCCACTTCCGCCGAAACCCGGCAGCATTTTTATTCGCTGGCGAATTTGGCAAAGTTCATTACCGCTCGGCAAGCATCCTGAGAGACATGCCTATGGATACCCAAGACGTTTTTAGGACACTCAAGAGCACCCTGGTGGAACAGTTCGAACTGGACCCGGCGAAGATTACGCCCGAAGCACGGCTGTACGAGGATCTGGATCTGGACAGCATTGATGCGGTGGATTTGGTGATCAAGCTGCAGGAAATCACCGGTCGCAAGGTTAGCCCCGAGGATTTCAAAGGCGTGCGCACTGTGGGGGATATCCAACACATCATAGAGAAGCTGATCGCCGCTCCGCAATGACGCGTTCGGCCGTTATCGTGTTGATCGTCGCGGCCTTGCTCGCCTATCCGCTGGCCATTTATTTTTCTGCCGGCCACATTGCGCCCAAATTCTTAATGGCTGGCGTACTGACGCTGCTGGCACTGCGCGTGCTATTCAAAGTCTGGCGGAAATCCCGGCGCCCAAGGGCTTGGTTGGTTCTTGCCAGCAGCCTGTTGTTGGCCGCCATCGCGGTATTGTTCACTCGCGGATTAAACCTGAATCACGTGCGGCTCTATCCGGTGGCAATTGATGCTGCTTTTTTCCTGGTGTTTTTCATATCGCTGTTCACGCGCAGACCACTGGTGGAGCGCATCGCACGCGCCAGCAGCAGCGATGAATTCGGTCCGGAAGCTGTTCGTTATACATACCGCGTTACTTGGGCGTGGAGCGGCATACTGCTGGCGAATACCGCAATCGCGCTGTACACCGCGCTTTACAGCTCCCTGGCCACGTGGACTTTGTACAATGGATTGCTTTCCTATCTGTTGATCGGCACGACATTCGCGGTGGAATACATGGTCCGCCGCCGGGTGCGACGGTTGTGGATGCGCCCATGAACGCGGCCGACAAAATCGGGTTTTTTTCTGGTCACCGGTTCCAGCATTCGGCTACTCAGCACAAAGTAGTCGCCTATACCGGGGACGGCGAGCGGCTGGCTGGCGATTTCTACGCGCGTGTGGCCGGTATCGCACGACATCTGCGGCAACGTCCCGAGCAGCGCTGGGCGTTAGTGTGTGACGACACGTTTTGGTTCGCGGTGGGTTTCTTGGCGCTGGCCCAGGCCCGCAAGACCCTGATCTTTCCACAGGCGAGCGGACCCGCGAATGTCGCGGAAGCGCAGGCAGCGGCGGTGCTCACGGATCAGCCAATGCGCTTTCCGTCGTTTGTCAGCCTGGATGTGGCTGCTGTCACTGCATCAGGGACAGCGGTCGGTACGGACCTGGACGATGAGCTCCTTATCGAACTTTACACTTCCGGCTCCACCGGCCGGCCCAAACGCGTGGACAAATTACTTGGACAACTGCGTGCTGAGGTGGCGGCACTGGAAGCCCAGTGGGGGCAAACGCTCGGCGATGCGGTGGTACTTGCCACGGTACCCCATCACCATTTATATGGACTGCTGTTCCGCGTCCTATGGCCTCTGTGGGCGGATCGCCCGTTCTATGCGCCTACGTGTGCGCAAGCGTTTGAATTCAACGCGGCTGCCAGCCGCTTTGGGCGTTGTCTGATGGTCAGCAGCCCGGCCTTCCTTACCCGGATTACGGATTTCGGCAGGCTGCAACCGCCAGACGTTTTCCGGGCGGTGTTCAGTTCCGGTGCGCCATTGCCGGAAGCGACAGCCGCAAAAATCGCGAACGAATCGGGCCGTGCGGCCATCGAGGTGTACGGCAGCACCGAAACCGGTGGCATTGCCTGGCGAAATTGGGAGCCCGAGGTGGGCCAGACTCCGTGGCATTGCTTCGCGGGCGTGGAGATCGCTGCACCCGAAAACACCCCCGGATTTTTGCGAGTGCGCTCACCGTGGACCTGGCGGGCAGACTGGGTGGAGACCGGCGATTTGGGGCAAGCGTTGCCGCAACGGCGTTTCTTGCTGTGCGGCCGCGCTGACAGCGTGCTGAAAGTGGAGGACAAGCGTGTATCGCTTGCGGAAATGGAACGACGCCTGGTCGCGCATGAGTTCGTGAGTGAAGCGTGCCTGCTGGTACTGAAAGGCAAACGCAGTTCAGTGGGCGCGGTGGTGGTCTTGAGTCCCGCCGGCCGCCGGCAACTCCAACAAGCCGGAGCGCAGAAGGTACGCAAGCTGCTCATGGAAATGCTGCGTGCCTGGTACGAACCGGTGCTGGTGCCGCGCAAATGGCGTTTCGTGGAGGGGCTGCCCGGCAATGCCATGGGCAAGATCGAAAGGGCACGACTGCAAGCGCTGTTCACGGAGCATGGTTGATGGAACTGCCGGTAGTGTCGAACAGGAAAGTGATGGATAACAGCGCCAGCATGCAGTTGGAAATTCGTCCAGATCTCAAATGGTTCGCGGGACATTTTCCCGAACACCCCATTCTCCCGGGCGTGGTGCAAATCGCCTGGGCAGTGCATTTTTCCCGGCAGAGTTTCGCTTATGGTCCGGACGTGTGCTCCCTCGAACAGATCAAGTTCAAACGGCCCATCGGCCCCGGACGGCATATCACGCTGCTGCTGGTGCGACGCTCAGCTGACAACGCCGTGAATTTCGAGTACCGTGATGAACAAACCAGCTTCGCGTCAGGCATGCTGAAGTTTTCCATACCCATATGACATTCAAAGCCTGCGCGGTCATCCCTGTTTACAATCACCATGTCAGCCTCGATCAGATCGTGGTGTGTTTGGGCGTATACGGCTTGAGGTGTATCTTGGTGGACGACGGCAGCGATACGACAACCAAGAACGTCTTGCGCGCGATTGTCACGCGACGTGCGGAGGTCGAATGTCTGAGCCTGGAAAGGAATTCCGGCAAGGGGACCGCGGTGCTTGCCGGTTTGGCGCGGGCCGCGGAACAGGGGTTCACGCATATATTGCAGGTGGATGCCGACGGCCAGCATGCTCTGGAAGATGTGCCGGCGATGCTGGCACAGGCGCAGGCACATTCCGGCAAGCTCATTTCCGGCCTGCCGATTTTTGACGATTCGGTGCCGCGAATACGCTTCTACGGCCGCTATATTACCCATATATGCGTTTGGTTCGAGACACTATCGCTGCAGCTCCGGGATTCAATGTGCGGATTTCGTATCTATCCCGTAGCAGCAACCTTGGCATTGGCCAAGCGTGTAAAAATCGGGCGACACATGGATTTCGACACCGACGTCATGGTGCGGCTCTATTGGGCAGGCGTCGAAAGCCTGTTCCTGCCGACACGGGTCCGTTACCCGCAAGATGGAATCTCCCACTTTCGACTGCTGGCCGATAATGCGCGTATGACCTGGATGCACACACAGTTGTTCCTCGGCATGCTGCCGCGCATACCCATGCTGCTGCACCGCAAACTGCTGAAACGGCGTGCGCTTCACTGGGCACAGTTGCGCGAACGCGGCAGCGTTCTCGGCATACGCATCCTTGGCACGGTGTACGCATGGTTTGGCCGGCGGGTGAGTAATATCCTGTTGGTACCCGTGGTGACGTATTTCTTTATCACCAATCCGAGGGCGCGCCGCGCCTCGCGCCAGTTTCTCTCGGCCGCACAGTCTCACGCCCACGCCGGAGATGTGCCTCCCACCTGGCGCAACAGCTTCCGGCATTTCTGGCAGTTCGCCATCGCCAATCTGGACATGTTGGCGGCTTGGCGTAACCCACAGCGGGTAACGGTGCATTTTCCAAAATGCGATCAACTGGTGACCGCCGTGAATCGCGGCCACGGCGTGTTGCTCATCAGCGCCCACTTGGGCAATCTGGAGATGACACGCGCGCTCGCCACCCAGGTGCCGGGTCTCAAAGTGAATGCCCTCGTGTATACCCAGCACGCTTACAAATCCAATACGGTGTTGGAGGAGACAAACGCCGCCTATAGTCTGCGGCTTATTCACGTGCAGGAACTGGGCGCTGATACGGCAATGATGTTGCGCGACAAGGTGGAGGCCGGCGAGGTGGTGGTGATTGTGGGCGACCGTACCCCATTGTCCAGCGAAAGCCCCGTGGTATGGACGGATTTCCTGGGCAAACCGGCGCCATTCGCGGCAGGTCCGTACATACTGGCGCACGTGCTCGAATGCCCGGTATATCTTTTTTTCTGCACCGCCGGAGATGGCGGTTACACTATCCACTTGGAATCCTTCGCGGAACACATCCACCTGCCGCGCCGTGGGCGGGAGGCGGCCCTGCAGGCACTGGTGGATCGTTATGCCTTCAGGTTGGCGGATTACGCCGCGCGTTTTCCGCTGCAGTGGTACAACTTCTATGATTTCTGGGCGGATTGTCACCGCGAGACAAGCCGCCCCCGCGGCGTCAGCAATCCCCGGACGGATACCCATGGACAAGGCTCGCAAACACTTGCTTGAATCCCGCGCCCTGATGCTGGGGGGCCGACCACTGAGCATCGCCGATGTATGCGCGGTGGCGCGTGGCGCGCGCGTGAGCTTGAGCACGGTGCCCGCGTTCCGCCAGCGTATTGACGCCGGCGCGCGGATTCTTGCCGAGAATATCGCCGCGGGCCGGCCCATCTACGGCGTGAGCACCGGCTACGGCGATTCCTGCACCGTCAACATCCCGCCCCAGGTATTGGACGAATTGCCGGTGCATCTCATCCATTATCACGGTTGTGGTCTGGGCCGATATTTTGACGAACCTGCGGCGGCCGCCATTCTGGTGACGCGGTTGACGTCATTGGCCGCTGGATTTTCCGGCGTGCGCTTCGAGGTCTTGCAGCAGCTGCAAGCCTTGCTCCAGCACCGCGTTATCCCGCTGATCCCGGAGGAAGGATCGGTGGGCGCGAGTGGCGATCTGACACCGTTGTCCTACGTGGCGGCCGCGCTCATGGGCGAGCGGCAAGTGTATTTCCGCGGGCGTGTGTGCGCCGCCGCGGAAGCGCTCAAGGAGATCGGCCTCAAGCCGTTGACCTTCAAACCCAAGGAAGGCCTGGCGCTCATGAACGGTACTTCGGTGATGACCGCGCTTGCCTGTCTCGCTTGGGAGCGGGCCGAATATCTGACGCGCCTTGCAAGCCGCATCACCGCCATGGCGAGTCTCGCCATCGAAGGCAACCGTGAGCATTTCGCGCCGGGGCTGTTCGCGGTCAAACCGCACGTGGGCCAGCAGCAGGTGGCGGCGTGGATTTACGCCGATCTTGCCAGCAACCACGCGCAGCGCAACACCGGGGTGCAGGACCGCTACTCCATCCGCTGCGCACCCCACGTGATCGGGGTACTGGCCGACGCGCTTGGCTGGATGCGACGCGACATCGAGACCGAACTCAACAGCGCCAACGATAATCCCATTATTGATCCGGACAGCGGCGCCATTTATCACGGCGGCCATTTCTACGGCGGCCATATCGCCTTTGTGGCCGACAGCCTGAAAACCGCCGTCGCCAATATCGCCGACTTGCTCGACCGGCAACTGGCGCTGTTGGTGGACAGTCGCTTCAATAACGGCCTGCCGCGCAATCTCTCCGGCGCGCGCGGCGAGCGTGCGCACCTCAATCACGGCTTCAAGGCGGTACAGATCGCGGTTTCCGCCTGGACCGCAGAGGCGCTCAAACTTACCATGCCGGCGAGTGTGTTCTCGCGCTCCACCGAATGCCACAACCAGGACAAGGTCAGTATGGGCACGATCGCCGCCCGCGATGCCCTGCGGGTGCTGGAGCTCACCGAACAAGTGGCAGCCGCGTGTCTCACCGCGGTTTGCCAAGCCGTTGAAATCCGTGTGCGCACGCAATCGCTACTGACTGGCCAGCTTGGCGAATCCATCCGGGACACACAGCAGGACGTACTCACACTGTGTCCGTTCGTGGATGAAGACCGGCCGCTGGAAGGTGAGCTGCGCAGCCTGTGTGCAGCCATTCAGCAGCGTCACTGGCGACTATATACCGAGCCATGATAAAAAAATCACTACTGTATGCCGAAGTGGAGATGGAAGTCCCGTTCCAGGACGTGGACGCCATGCAAGTGGTCTGGCACGGCAATTATTTCCGCTATTTCGAGGCGGCTCGCAGCAAGCTGCTGCGTATGATTGATTATGATTATGCCGAGATGCATGCTTCGAATTATATGTGGCCAATTATCGAGACCCGGGTACGCTTTGTGCAGGCGCTGCGTTATCGTCAGTTGATTTTGGTCGGCGCGGCTCTCATGGAATGGGAAAACCGCCTGAAAATTGATTACTTGATCCGCGATTCGCATAGCGGTGCGCGTCTCACCACCGGCACTACCGTCCAGTGCGCGGTTGATATCCACAACAACGAACTGCAACTGGTCAGTCCCCCGGCGCTCCTGGAACGTCTAAAGGCGCATTTATGATTTCCATGAAATCCATGGCCACCCGTATATTCTGGGCACTGCTATTGATTGCCAGCGTGCCGTCGGCGGTGGCGGGCGTTGCGGCTGTGCCTTTGCCTACGCCGCCAAAATCCTTCAGTGCGCGCTTCATCGAGACCCGTACCTTGCCCGGATTCAATCAGCCGCTGGTCTCGCGTGGGCAGGTGGCTTTCAGCCGCGTGCGCGGCGTTCTCTGGGAGGTGACTGCGCCCTATCACTATGTATTCAAAATGGGCCCCTCCGGTGTGGAGGAGCAGCTGCCCGATGGCTCAGTGCGGCGTCTGGACGCGGAACACGCGCCCTGGCTCGCGGTGGTGAGGCACATCTTCATCAGCGCCCTGACGGGCGACACTTCGGATCTGGAACATTATTTTGACGTGCGGATAACGGCGCTCAAGGTCGGCCGGCGTATTGAACTCAGTCCCAAACCCGGACCCATGGCCAAGGCCATCAAGCACATTAGCGTCATCGAAGCAGGCACCCCCCAATTTCTGCGTATTGACGAAGCCTCCGGCGGCCGGATTGATATCCATTTCCTGGACACGCGAATCACTGCGGAGGCGCCGTGAGTGTACGGGCCACGGCACTCATAAAACCGCTGATCTGGATTGTTGTGCTGACACTGCTGTGCGGGATTGCCGCCATGCGGCTTGATGTGCGCGCGCCGGTGGATACCAATCTGCTGGATCTGTTACCGGCGACGCGACAATCGCCGCTCCTGGATGCGGCTACGGAGCGTACCCAGACGGCATTCTTGCGCGACTTGTCGCTGGTAGTGAGTGCGGCGGATGATGCACAAGCGCATCAGGGTGCCGAGGCCGCCAAAATCGCGCTCACGGCTGCCGGTTTGCCGTTGTCGGATCCCGCCCAAAGCGCTCAAGCTTTACTCGGTCTCTATCGCCAACACCATTATGGTTTTCTAACCGCCGCGGATCGGCGGCAGCTCCATAAAGATCCGATCGGTACCTTCACCAATGACGTGGCCGGCGAGTTTGCCAATCCTGCCGGCATGGCGGGCGTATTCGGCACCGATCCCGGCGGTTATCTCGGTCGCTATCTCATGGATTTGCCGCAACCTTATCCAAACTTCACGCCTGATGGTGCGTTCATGTCGGCGCAGCGCGACGGCCAAAGCTATTTCCTGCTGCGCGCCACCTTGCCGGAAGCGGCCCTGGGGGAACCAGGTGCCACGCATGCAGCGCGCGCGGTGGCGGCGGTGCGCAGCGCAGTCAAGGCCCAATGCCCGAATTGCAAGTTGCTGGCCACCGGCGCCGCGCTGTTCTCGGCCGCGGCCCAGAACGAAGCACGCCAGGAAGTATTTTGGCTGACGATGGCATCCATGTTGTTCATCGTGCTGTTGCTGCTATTGGTGTTCCGCAGTCTGCGACCTTTGATTCTGGGCTTGCTGTCCGTGGGCGCTGGCGTGCTGGCAGGCGCCGCCGCGGTGGTCATCTGTTTCAGGTCGGTGCACATTCTCACATTGGTGTGTGGCACCACGCTGCTGGGGATCGCCATTGATTATGCCTTCCTGTATTTTGCCGAGCACTGGTTCGGCGAAGGTCCGGCGGAACGCACGCTCAATTCAGTATTGCCGGGCCTGACCATGGGGCTGATTACCGGCGTGATTGCCTTCGCATTCCTGCTGTTGGCCGGTTTTCCGGCGCTCACCCAGATCGCCATCTTCTCCGTCGTGGGTCTGATCCTATCCTACGCCACAGTGCTGTTGGTGTTTCCACTGCTGCTGCGCCGGCGGCCGGCGCTCCAGTTCGCCAATTTGCTGCAATGCCCGCAACGGCTGTTGGTGCTGGCGTGCAAGCCCAGTCGCTGGCGGCAAATTGTGCCGCTGACAGTGCTTTTGTTAGCCATCCCCGGATGGTTGCAATTGCACACCAGCGACGACGTGCGTGACCTGCAGAATTTTCCCAAGCCCCTGCTCAACGCCGATCAGGATGTTCACCGGTTGCTGGGACAGATAGCGCCGTTGGGTTTTTTTCTGATTGCAGGCGGGAATATTCAACAGGCCTTGCAACGGGAACAGACCTTGTTCGAAGTTACCGCCGCCGAATTTCCAGACGCCATGGCGTTGGGACTGTCGCGCTTTCTGCCTTCCGAAGCGAGACAGCAGATGGACCTGAAGATTTGGGCGACGATCTATCGTGATCCCGCTGCGCTTAAGCGGGCATTTGCGCATATCGGTCTGCCTCCCGAATACGTGAATACCCTGGAAACCGACTGGCAGAACGATCCACATGCGCCGCTGACACCGCATCCATTGTTAGCGGCGGAACCGGAGTTGGGGCAGTTTGTGGTGCGCGCGGATGGCCAACTGGCGCTGATCGCCACCTTGATGTCGCCACTCACTACAGCTCGGGGATTGGAAAACGCTGCGGCGCAGGTGCCCGGCGTGAGTTTCGTGGCGCCGTTGCAGCGCCTCACCGGCATTTTCCGGCAGATACGCTGGCGCGCCACCTGGCTGGTGGTGGCGGGTTATGTGTTGATCTCGCTGCTGCTCATCTGGCGTTATGGGCGGCGCAATACCCTGCGCATGCTGTACCCGCCGCTGCTGTCCCTGGCGGTGACACTGGGCGTGCTTGGCTGGCTGCAGGTGGCGGTGAATATTTTCGTGATCGTCGGCCTGATACTGGTGCTGGGAGTAGGCCGGGATTACACCGTGTTCCTGCGGGAAGGCGCCGGTTCCCGCTCCACCGCCCTGGGAGTGACGCTCGCGGCCCTGACCACCCTGTGTTCGTTCGGCCTGCTGGCCTTCAGCGCGATTCCCGCGCTGCACGCCTTTGGTCTGGCTACGCTCATCGGCATCCTGTCGAGCTACCTGAGCGCGCCGCTTTCAATTGCACCGGACACACGGGAAACCGCGTAAACATGAAGGCGAAGTTCACTAGCTTGGGATTGATCCTGCTGTTCATGGCCGGCTGCGCCGGTGTGCCTCCAGTCAACTGTGTGGCCCTCGGTCGCGGCAGCCACGTCTGTCTGCTGCCGCCAGCGCAGCTTCCGGCCTTGGACGGCGCCCACATGATCACCGTTGACCACAACGGTAAACGGCAGATGTTCATCGGCCAGTTGCATATCGATTCACATGTAATCCGGCTGGCGGGCAGCAGCCTGTTTGGTCCCAGTCTGTTCACGGTCAGCTATGACGGCGACAATCTGCACAGCGAACCTGTTGATGGGCGGCAGCGTGCCGACCTGCTGATCGCGGTGCTGGAAATGGTCGCGGCCAGCCAGCGGACGTTACAACCGGCATTGCAGGGTTTGACGCTCACGCAAACAACCGCCACTGACGGCAAGCGACTGCGGGAATTTTTCGAGCGGGGTCATCTGGTCGTCCGTATCGAGATGAGCGCCGCGCCGCTAACGCAGGCCGTCATCCGCTTCGACATTCCGTCGGCAAATTTGTCGGTGTTGATGCAGCCTCTAGCCAGTCAAGCAGCGTTGCAACCCTGATGCGCACCTATTTGCACGCGCTCGGCCTCATCAATGTGCTGGGTAGCGGCGCGCAGAAGGTTCGTGCTGGTCTGTACTTGGATTCCTCCGGCGGCATTGTGGCGTGCGACGACCTGGTGCCGGGGCGCAGGCTGCGGGTAGCGGCGGTTCAGGAGGAGTTGCCGGCCATCCCACCGATATACGCCAAATACAATAGCCGCAATAACCGCCTGTTACAGGCGGCCGTGGAACAGATTCGTCCACAGATTGACACGTTGCTAGATCGTTTCGGAGCGGCGCGTGTGGCCATCGTGCTCGGCACCAGCACCTCCGGCATTCTGGAAGGCGAACAGGCAGTGCGCGTGCGCAATCAAACCGGCGCATTCCCGCGCGAGTTTGATTATAGGCAGCAGGAAATCAGCAGTCCCTCGGAATATCTTCAGCGCGCGCTCGCAATCACGGGCCCGAGCTGGACGGTTTCAACCGCCTGCACCTCCAGCGCCAAGGCTTTCGCCTGTGCGCGCCGCTTGCTGCATCTGAACGTGTGTGACGCGGTCATCGTGGGCGGCGTGGATTCCCTGTGCCGGCTCACGCTCAATGGCTTTACGGCGCTGGAATCGATGGCACGCGATGTGTGCAATCCCATGAGCCGTAACCGTGACGGTATCACCCTGGGGGAAGGTGCGGCGCTGTTCATTATGTCGCGGGAACCGGGGCCGGTGTGCCTGCTGGGTGTTGGAGAATCCTCCGACGCCTATCATATCTCCGGACCGGACCCGGAAGGCCGAGGCGCGGAAATCGCCATGCGCGCTGCGCTCACCGATGCGGATATTGATGTCGGTGCGGTGGATTACCTCAATCTACACGGTACCGGCACGATTCAAAACGATTTCATGGAAAGCCATGCCGTGGCGCGGGTGTTCGGTTTGGAGTTGCCCTGCAGCTCCACCAAGCCGCTGGTGGGGCACATGCTGGGCGCCGCTGGCGCGACCGAGATGGCCTTCTGTTGGCTGCTGCTGACCGACAATGCCGCCCGCACACATTTGCCGCCGCATGTCTGGGATGGTGAGCGGGATCCCGCACTTGCTCCGCTCAGCCTGTGCAGGCAGGATGACATGCCGCGCGATTGCCATGTCATGGCGAGCAATTCCTTCGCCTTCGGCGGCAGCAACACCACTTTAATAGTGGGGAACTGAGACATGACTGAGCCGTTACCGTCCGTGACGGAGTTGCTGCCCCTCACCGGCAGGGCCGTTCTGGTGGATGAGATACTGGCGGAAACCGCCGAAGGTGTGATTGCCGCGGCCCGCATGGTCCGCGCGCACCCGTTTTTCTCCGCGGAACAATCCGGCGTACCCAGTTGGGTCGGCATCGAACTCATGGCCCAGACCATCGGACTGCACGCGGGTCTGGCCGCGCGCCGGGAAAACCGGCCGCCGCGGGTTGGTTATCTCTTGGGCACGCGCCGCTATGCACCCTCGGTGCCGTATTTTTCAGCGGGTTCGCTATTGGAGATCCACGTCGAACGGCTGTATCTGGATGCTTCCGGTCTGGGAGCCTACGATTGCAGCATTATCAGCGCCGGCCAAGTGCTGGTGAACGCCACCGTCACCGTGTTTCAGACCGAGGGAGAAGTGAGCCGGTGAGTACCGCCAAACGGGTCCTGGTGACCGGTGCGAGTCGCGGCATCGGCCGGGTTATTGCTCTGGAGCTGGCGAAAGCCGGCTTCGCCGTCACCGTCCATTGCCACCGCAGTTTGGAAAAGGCCGAAACCGTCGCCGCGCAGATACGCGACCTCGGTGGCAAGGCCACCACCCTGGCTTTTGATATCGCGGATCGCGATCAGGCGGGCCTGGCGCTGGAAAAGGATATGGCCGCTCAGGGTGCTTATTGGGGCGTGGTGTGTAATGCCGGCATCGCCGCCGACAACGTGTTTCCGGCCATGCCGCCGGAAGACTGGGAGCGCGTCATTAACACCAACCTGGGTGGTTTTTACAACGTGTTGCGGCCACTCACCATGCCCATGGTGCGCATGCGCCAGGGCGGGCGCATTGTCACGCTCGCATCCCTGTCAGGCATTATGGGTAACCGCGGCCAGGTGAATTACAGCGCCGCCAAGGCTGGAATCATCGGTGCCAGCAAAGCCCTGGCGGTGGAGCTGGCCAGCCGCAACATCACCGTGAACTGTGTGGCCCCGGGCCTGATCGAGACCGATATGCTTGACGGTCTGCCGCTGGAAGAGATGCTCAAACAGATTCCCATGGGGCGCGTGGGCAAACCCGAGGAGGTAGCGGCGCTGGTGGGCTTCCTGTTTTCCGACGGCGCCGCCTACATCACCCGCCAGGTATTTTCCGTCAATGGGGGCATATTGTGACGCGTCGCGTAGTGGTGACCGGCATGGGCGGGTTGACTGCACTCGGTCACGACTGGAAAACCATCAGCGCCAACTTGCGCGCGCTGCGTTCCGGTGTGCAACACATGCAAGACTGGGAGCGCTACGAGGATCTCAATACCCGCCTGGCCGCCCCGGTTGCGGCCTTTGAACTGCCACCGCATTACAACCGCAAGACGATGCGCAGCATGGGGCCGGTGGCTCTAATGTCCACCCGCGCCACGGAACTGGCGCTGGAAGATGCGGGCCTGATCAAACATCCGGTGCTCAAGTCCGGTCAGACCGGCATCGCCTACGGCGCATGCTCTGGCAGCGCGGAAGCGGTGGTGGCGTTCGGCCGCATGGCTGCCACCGGCAAAATTCGCGGCATCACTTCCAGTACCTATGTGCAGATGATGAGCCACACCGGCGCAGTGAATATCAGCCTGTTTTTTGGCATCACCGGGCGCATTATCCCGTCCAGCAGCGCCTGCACTTCCGGCAGCCAGGGTATAGGTTTTGGATATGAGGCTATCAAATATGGTCAACAGACGGTGATGATTGCCGGCGGCGCCGAGGAATTGAGCGTAGGGCCGTCCGCCGTGTTCGATACTCTGTTCGCCACCAGCACCCGCAACCATGCACCCCATACAACACCACGGCCCTTCGACCGCGACCGCGATGGGCTGGTGGTGGGCGAGGGTGCCGCCACCCTGATCCTCGAGGAACTGGAGCACGCCCGGCAGCGTGGCGCGCGCATCTACGCGGAAGTACTCGGTTTTGGCTGCAATACCGATGCGTCCCACATCACCCAGCCACAGGCGGAGACCATGGCCACCGTCATGCAGCTGGCTTTGCAAGACGCAAGCTTGCCGCCGGCAGCTATCGGTTACGTCAACGCTCACGGCACCGCCACGGATCGCGGTGATATCGCCGAGTCCATCGCGACTCGTGAGGTGTTTGGCGAGCATATTCCCATCAGCTCACTCAAGAGTTATTTTGGCCATGCACTGGGCGCCTGCGGATCCCTGGAAGCCTGGCTCAGCATCGAGATGATGCGGGATAACTGGTTCGCACCCACCATCAACCTGGATAATTTGGATCCGGCCTGCGCCCAACTGGATTACCTGACCGGCAACGGGCGCAGCCTCCAGGTGCAATATGTCATGAGCAACAACTTCGCCTTCGGCGGCATCAATACCAGCCTGATCTTCAAACGTTGACAGAACAAATATCAGGGGATCGGCATGCAAGGCGCTCAACAACAGCGGCAGAGGATGAAAAAAAAGGTCCTGGTCGTCCACTATTCCCAGAGCGGCCAGCTGAGCGACGTACTCCGGCATCTGAGCGCGCCGCTGGCCGAAGCCGACGACATCGAATTGCACCAACTGGTCTTGCGGCCCAAGATCAGCTACCCGTTTCCCTGGCCGTTCATACGTTTCTTCGACACCTTCCCGGAAGCCATTTACCTCGACCCTCCCGAGCTTGAGCCCTTGGGCCTGGATGAAAGCCAGCGCTTTGATTTGATCATCCTCGGCTATCAGGTCTGGTTCCTGTCACCGTCTCTGCCCGCTACCGCGTTCCTGAAAAGCCCGGCGGCACGGACGCTGCTCAAGGGCGCGCCGGTGGTCACCGTGATTGCCTGCCGGGACATGTGGCTCATGGCCCAGGAACAAACCAAGAAATTGCTGGCCGCCTGCGGCGCACGCCTGGTCGGCAATGTGGTGCTGGTGGATGAAGCCGGCAGCGTCGGCAGTTTCCTGGCCACGCCGATCTGGGTGCTGACCGGCAAGAAAGGCCCGCTTTTCGGCGGATTGATCCCCCGCGCCGGCGTCAAGCCGGAGCAGATTCTTGGCTGCCGGCGTTTCGGAGAGCGCATCGCGCGCGTACTCGGCGAGGGCCGTCCACTCGATGCGAGCTTGCTGCGCAGCCTCGGCGCGGTGAAGGTGAATACGCGCCTGATTGCCACCGAACACGCGGCCCGGCGCAGCTTCCTCGTCTGGGGTGCGCTGCTGCGCACGTTGGGTCGTCAGGGCGCCTGCGCACGCCGCCCGGTGGTCATCATCTATTTTGTGTTTCTGGTCGTGCTGCTGGTCACGGTGCTGCCCATCAGCGCCTTGCTCAAGACCTTGGCGGCGCCCTTGCTGCGCAAACGCATCGCAGCCCAGACGGCCTATTTCAGTGAACCCTCGGGCGGCTAAATCGGAACATGACAATGGCAGCTAAGGCGTACATCACCAATCTTTCCGCATTCCTGCCCAATGCACCCATCAGCAACGATGAAATGGAATCGGTCCTGGGCATGATCAACGGCCGCCCATCACGCGCACGGCGCATCATCCTGCGCTCAAACGGCATCAACACGCGTTATTACGCCATTGATCCCGCTACCGGCAAAACCACCCACACCAATGCCCAACTGACTGCCGCCGCCGTGCGCGGGCTGGCCCGCGCGGATTTCAACCTCGATCAGATTGATTTGCTCGCCTGCGGAACCACCTTTGCCGATCAATTGGTGCCCAGCCACACCAGCATGGTGCATGGCGAACTCGGCATTCCACCTTGCGAAACCGTTGCCATCTCGGGCGTATGCATTAGCAGTACCACGGCGCTCAAATACGCGATGCTTGGCGTAGCCAGCGGCGAATTCCGGCATGCCGTGAGTGCCGGCTCGGAAACCCCTTCGGCCGTGATGCATGCCAGAAATTTCCAGGCCGAGAGCGATGCCCAGATCGAGGCGCTGGAAAAGCAGGCGGTGATGGCATTTCAGAAAGACTTCATACGCTGGATGTTGTCCGATGGTGCGGGCGCCGCTCTGATCGAACCGGAACCCGCCACCCAGGGATTGTCGCTGCGGATTGACTGGATAGTCGAACGCTCCTACGCCAACGAACAACCGGCCTGCATGTATGGCGGCGCGGAGAAACTGGAGGACGGGAGCCTGAAAGGCTGGCCGGAATACGATCCCTCGGAATGGGCGCAGCGCTCCATCTTCACGCTCAAGCAGGATGTCAAGCAACTCAACGAACATGTCATGGCCTACACCGTCGAACGGCCACTGCGGGATATACCGCAACTGAAAATGCTGAAGCCCGGGGACGTTGATTTCTTTCTGCCGCACTATTCTTCGCATTATTTCCGCGACAAGGTCCACGAACACATGTGCAAGGCCGGTTTCGATGTGCCGTTCGAACGCTGGTTCACCAACCTGTATTCCAAGGGCAATATCGGCGCGGCTTCCATCTATGTCCTGCTTGAGGAACTGTTCCATTCCGGCCGGTTGAAACCGGGTCATCGTCTGCTGTGCTACATCCCGGAGAGTGGCCGCTTCAGCACGGCCTGGATACACCTCAGCGTTTGTGGTCCGGATGGCAAGACTCAGTCCTGAGGCAAAATGAAAAAACACGAGGTTCCTCAGCAGAATGCCAAGGCATTCATGGGCCACAGCAAGGTGCTGTACGCGCTGGATGAACAGGGCCGCTATGTGCCGACGCCCTGTAATGGTTGGGAAGCCGAGGAAATCGTCCTGGATCAGGCGATAGCGGAATTCGAACGCCGCGCCGCCGCCGCCTGGCGGCGCGCCCGGCAGGGCGGTGGTTCGGCGCTCGAGTATCACATGTACCGCCAGCGCATGGATCGTGTGCTCCTGGCCCAAAGCACCGGTTTCTTCAAATGGCGGGTGCGCCGCCATCTCAGGCCCGGGGTGTTCGAAAGACTGTCCGACCGATGCAGACAGCGTTATGCCGAGGCGCTGGGGCTGGCGCCGACCCAGCTCGACGTGCTCCCGGATCAACCATGAACGCCGCGTCAATAGCGCTGGATATCGAGATTCCCTTCGATCACCGGCAAAGTGCGCACTGCGAAAGCGGCGTAATCGCATCCCTGCTGCGCCATCAAAACCTGCCGATCTCCGAGCCGATGGCCTTCGGCATTGCCGCCGGCTTGGGATTCGCCTACCTGCCATTCATCAAATTCGGCGGGTTGCCGTTGTTCGCTTACCGCATGCCGCCCGGCAGCATTATTCGTGGTCTGACCCGGCGCCTCGGCATCGAGATGCACTTTGAGACCTTCAAGCAACCGGCAGACGGTATGCTGGCGCTCGATCAATATCTGTCCCAGGGGCGGGCGGTCGGCATACAAACGTCGGCGTACTGGTTGTCCTATTTTCCGCCGGACATGCGCTTTCATTTCAACGCCCACAACCTGGTGGTGTACGGAAAACACGGCAATAATTATTTGATCAGCGATCCGGTGATCGATATCCTGGTCGAATGCGACGCAGATTCTCTGCGCAAGGCCCGCTTTACGCGCGGTGTGTTGGCGCCCAAGGGCCTGCTTTACTATCCGCAATACATTCCACCCAAGCTGGATCTGGCGCGCGCCATCCGCAAGGCGATTCTCTACACCACCGGCATGATGCTGTACGTGCCCGTGCCGATATTGGGGGTGCGCGGTATCCGCTTGGTAGCGCGCAAAATACGCAATCTAAAGCCGCGCGCAGAGCATCACAACAAGCTGCTGCTGGGCCACATCGTACGGATGCAGGAAGAAATCGGCACCGGCGGCGCCGGGTTCCGTTTCCTGTATGCATCCTTTCTTCAGGAAGCCGCTGGGATGCTGGGCAAGCCCGGCCTCGCGGTCATGGCGGATGAACTGACCGCGGTGGGTGACGAATGGCGGCGCTTTGCGCTGCACGCCGCGAAAATGTGCAAGGGCCGCATGCCGATGGATTACGGCCTGCTGGCCGATCAATTGCTGGATTGCGCGGAGCGCGAAGCGCGCATCTATAAACGGCTACGCGCCGAGATAAAATAAGGACCAGCCGCGTTCCGGATGCCCGTCCACGAGAAATAAGTTCCCCTGTTCACCGCCGGTGACAAATGCCGCAAGCCACGCCGCTTCCAGGCTGTCGTGAAATGCACTGGCCGGGTCAGACAGTGCGCCGGCATTGAAATCTCGCCGCATTGCCTCGGCCGCGTGCGTTTCCATACTGCGGGCGCAACACAGCCGGTCGCCTGTGCGCCAGGCCGATTTCAGGAAATCCTCCAGCGCCGCAAACTCCGCGAAACGCTTCAGGTCCAGCGATCGGGAGTCACTTGCACCCGACTGCAACAGCAGCCAATGGCTGCCTTCGGCCAGCAGTATATCTTGGGATAAGTGCTGGCGCAGGCGGTGCGCGTCGAGCGGTAGCGCGACTTCCTCCACCACGCCCACCAATGCCTGAGTGACGAAACCGAGGAGCATGTCCGCCATCGCCGCGCTCAGCACCGCTTGCAGGCTGGCGCCACGCCGGGAGATGAAAAAGTTCTGACCCTGTAAGCCCAGATTTCTGGCCACGTAGAAGCCGGCGCTGCTGCCCAGCGTATTGATGAAATTGAAGGGCTTGGGAATTTCCAAATCGCGTATCAATTGTTCCTGGGTCACAATGTTGTTGCCGATGGGTCCGAGACCGGAGCCGAGGTAAATTCCGCAGTCCGGCCGCAGGTTCCGGCCGGACGCGCAGTTTGCTGAACCCAGCAGCGCCAGTTGGATGAAGCGATCGATACGCCGGAACGGTTCACGACACAAACCCTTCAAGGGGGCTTCCAGCGACGTTAGCGCTGCGTGGTCATACACCGGCTGCAAGTAATGACTCGCTGAGACTAGCTTGATCACGGTGCGATTTTTTCCAGCGCCAGCACAGTATTGTTGCCGCCGAAACCGAAATGATTGAGCAGATAGTGACCGTCCGGCGCCGGCTCCGGCGTGGTGATCGGCTGCACGCCGAGCGCCGGATCGGGTGTTTCAAATCCAGGGGTGGCGGGCAGGAAGCCATGTAGCAAAGCGCCAGCATACAAAATCAATTCATTCACGCAACAGGCGCCCAGCGTATGTCCGAGATAAGGTTTGAGTACTGACACTGGCGGCAGGTTTGGGAATACCTGCCGCAATCCAAGCGCTTCCGCCGCATCGCCGGCGGGCGTGGCGGTGCCATGGGCCTTGATGCCGCGCACCTGTCGCGGCTGCACACGCATCTGATGCAAGGCTTGATTGAGCACCTTGGCTACGGAATTGCCGTCGGTGTTGGCCGTAGTGACGCTCCAGGTATCGCAATTGCTGGCGCCGCCGATCACCCGCAGGCGGTTTGCGGAATCGGTTTCCGCTGACAGCACCACCGCGCCGATGCCTTCTCCCATCAACAGGCCTTTGCGTGCCGCATCGAAGGGTCGCAGCGTTTCCGCCACGACCTGCAAACCCGAGAAACCCGCCAGCGTGGTGCGATTGGCCAGTTCCGCACCTGCCACCAAGGTATGCCGGTACCAGCCCAATTCAATCATGCGCAGCGCAGCCAACAGTGCATTGGCTGATGAAGTGCAGGCGGTGTTGTAGGTGTATGTGTCGCCTTTGCAGCCGAGTGTGCGTTGCAGGATCACGGCGATATCCTGATAGCCGCACAAGGGCATCGGTATCGCGGTCTCCGGTTGCTGCACCAATGCCGATGCGTAACGCGACTCAGACAGGCCGACGGAGAAACACGAAGAGCCGATAAACATCGGCAGTCGGTGGATTTCCTCAGGTGTCAGTCCGGCCTGCGCCACCGCGGCGCGCGCCACCGGTGGCAGCAGACGCTCGAAGCGCCCGGCATCAAACAATTCCGAGCGATCCGGAATCCGGTAATACGGCATTTGCAGGGGCTCGTCGAATTCATCCAGATGCAATCGCACAGGCCGCACCTGCATGCGCTGCATGGCGGACACGCAGCTTTCCGCGTCCTCACCCAGCGCGCAACTCAAACCCACACCCCGAATGTAAGCGCCAGCCATGCGCGTATCAGGGCGCAGCGTCCGAGAGGATGAAATCCGCCAAGCTGTTGACGGAGGTCAAGGCCGCGCGTGTCTGATTGTTGCCATCAATGCGCTTGCCGTATTGTTGCTTGACCGCCAGCGCAATCTGCAGGGCGTCCAGGGAATCCAGAGCCAGACTGCCCTGGCTGCCGATGAGTATGGCGTCATCCGGAATCTGCTCCGGGCGCAAATCCTTTTCGCATTCCTTGATGATCATTTGCTTGAGTTCGAGTTTGAGCTGTTCCCTGTCCATCATGCCTTTCCTCCTTGCTTGGCAAGACGCAGACCCGCCAACGCCAGACAGGCAAGACCGAAGCCAAACAGCCGTAAGGCTTCCGGCGCCACCGCCGCAAGTCCGCCTGGTCGCAGGAACACATCGAGAAAGCCATCCAGTCCCCAGGCCATGGGTGAAAACCGGCTCAATGCCTGCATCACCGGCGGCATCAGGAAACGCGGCACCATGATGCCGCCGACCGCTGCCATCAGCAGGTTGGCCACGCCGGTGAAAATCGTGGCTTGTTCGCCGGTGGACACCAGATTCGCAATCAGCAGCGCATAGGCCACCGATGCGAAGCTCAGCGCCAGCGCCATAAGAGTCAGCGCCAATGGCGCATGCCCCAGCGTCAACCTTTGACCGCCAAACCAGGGCACCACCAAGATACCGACCACAAGCATCAGTGCCACTTGCAGCAGGTTGATGCCGAGATACGGCAGTAATTTTCCCAACAACAGGTCTTTTGCGCTCAAGCCCATGCTGCGCAAACGCGCATAGGTGCCCTGCTGCCGCTCCTGCACCCAGGTGGTAGACAGTGGAATGGCGATGAAGAACATCGCAAATACCAGCCAGGCGGGCACATTCTGCTGCACCGAGGAAGGACGCCGATTCCTGCCATCCACCTGATAAAGCGATTGGGCGTGCAACAGCTTGTCCGTGGCATCGAGATTCAAGCCCGCATCGCCGACCGATGTAATGGCTGACATCTGCGTTTTAAGCGGCGCCAGTGCATGTTGCAGATACACGCGCACCAGCGCCTCGCGCAATGCCGCTTCGAAAAGCATGTACATCGCCGGTTCGACGCCAGGCCCCGCCAGCATCTGCACCGGCAACGGGTCAGTGCTTTGCATGGCTTTACCGAAACCCGACGGTATGCTCACCATAAATTGAGCCCGATCGTCGCGTACTTTATCAATAAGTTCTGGCGCGGATGCGCTTGAAGATAGAATCTTTAAATCCTTCATTGCGCTGAGTCTCTTTACCAGCGCTTCGCTTGCCGGGCTGCCGTCCTTATTCACCAGATAATAATGAATATTTACACCCTGTTGCTCGGCGAATTTGTTCTGCAAGGCCAGCGACATCACCAGGATAAACACCGCCGGCATTGCGAACAGCAACAACAAGGCGTGCCAGTCGCGCAAAAGCAGCTTCCATTCCTTTGTGACCAGTGCGAATAAAGGCATGTTAATTTCTCAGTTGCCGGCCGGTCATCTGCAAGAACAATTCTTCAAGGTTGCGATAACCATACTTCAAGCGACAGATATCAAGTCCTTCGGCAGCCAACAGCTTCATCAGGCGTTTCAAATCGGTCTCCGTGCAATGCGCCATACGCAATTCGCGGCTGATGATTTCGAGTCCGGGGATGGTGCTCAGTATCCCACTCTGTTGTGCGGTGGGTGCCGCTGTCAGCGTGACCGTCAACTCCCGGCTCTGCGTGTTATTCAGGAGTTGTTCCTGAGTACCGCAGGCCAATAATCGGCCATCGTCCAGCACCCCGATTTCGTCGCACAACATTTCCGCCTCTTCCATGTAGTGCGTGGTGTAAACCACCGTGGTGCCCCGAGCGTTGATGCGTTTGACGGCATCCAGGATGAAATGCCGCGACTGGGGGTCTATGCCCACGGTCGGTTCATCCAGGAACAACAACTGCGGCCGGTTCAGAAGTCCAATGGCCAGATTGAGCCGCCGCTTCAATCCGCCGGACAGATGCTCGGCCCGGACTGACTCGAAAGACTCCAGCCCCGCCACTGCCAATGCTTCGGTCAGCCGGCCGCGCAATTCGTGGGCTGGAATCGCCAGCACGCCGCCGAAGAACAGCAGGTTTTCCATGACGCTTAGTCGTGGATAAAAAGCGTACTCTTGAGGCACCAAGGCGCTGCCCGCCTGGATCTCCTGCAAATGACCAGGCAGGGCTTTGCCGTCAATGCGGATCTTCCCGGACAACAAAGGTAAAAGACCGGTCAGGATTGAGATCAGAGTGGTTTTGCCCGAGCCGTTTGGCCCGAGTAAGCCGAACAAGCTCCCTTGCCGGATCCGCAGGGACAATTCCCGGATAACATCGCGTTTTGCCCCCGGATAGCGGAAACTCAAGCCCTCGATCTGGATCACGCATTACCCTCGTTATTCTGCCGACAAGAATGTTTTGAGTCGCGTGATTATCTCAGATAATCCGGCAGACTTACCGGCTTTGGCGCGCGACTCATCTTTCCCGGTAAATTATCGAAATTATCCCGCTGGATCGGCGAAATCGGTGAACCTTCGTTGCCATCAGGCGTGCTTAGACCGGGTTAGATTCTCGAAACAAACCGGTCACGATGACGGCTGCGCCTGATGGCAAGACTCTCGCCGGCATCCGTGACAGCAGCGCCTCCTCGATGAGGTTTGCGTGCAATACAGTCATGGGTCTCCAGACATTAATGAACCGAGTGCCCTGAGGTTTCTGGCGAATTCCTGAAACGAGATATTGAAACGCCTCTCATAGAACAATCTGCCGGCATGTGGCGGGTCGCGGTAATTCCGTTCATTCGGCACCCGCCAGTAATTCTGATATCCGAATATCAGCAGTTGCACGATTGAACCCGGCAACATGGCAATAAATGTCCGGCGCTGTGTTTTGTAACTGAATCCCGAAGCCAGGGTTTTAAGGGCATCCATCCGGCTCGCCTTGGTTGCCAATAATGCAGAGCTGGTTTGCAGTGGAGTCATGACGCGAAAGCGGCTATACGCAGGAAATTCATATATCTGTGGTTGCAGATTCCGCTTGCGGGCGAATGCCACGCCGATCATATGACTTGCATCATGATCCGGGTGCCCACCTTCCCAAGCCATGACATAGATGCGTTCAATAGTGATGTTCTTTAGAACTTCATCAAGATCCTGATAGGCATCAACGCTTCTTTCGTGCAAATGCAGATCGAAGATACTTTTCCTGCTGCCGATCAGTAATATATCGGTTTCGTTAATCCCAAATTTTCTCAATACCTTGATGCTTTCATTTATTCGGACGTTTGGGTCCTCAGCTTGTATGCCGCCATAGGTAAGGTAGGCGATGAATACATGGTTCCCCAGCCGGGTTTCCTCTTGCATGCGCAATGCACAGAAATATTCATCATCATTATGGGCAAGCACAAATAAGATATTCATGAAGTTATGGACCGCGACGACTTTTGAAAATCGAGATACACTATTGAAGCCCGAAAACAAACCGTTTATGGACCCCATGGACAGATGGACTAATATAGCATCCATGCTGGTGTATGGCCGCCCATAGATTGGACCGGCTCAGGGCGAGTGAGCGCATGCGAATATCTTGCGGAAGGTTCGTGATAGGTATATTGCTGCTTGCGGCATTGTCTGTCTCAATGCCGGCGCTGGCACGTCATTATTCGCAACACTTCAAACTATCCGAGTCCTGCACGCTGCCGCGTCCGGCACAAATCACCGCTACGCTGAACGCTGCCCAGGTAATGGTGGATTTCTCCCCGGGAGGGAATGGCGAGGCATTGATCCTGCAGGCGCTCGCTGCAGCCAGACATAGGATTCTGATACAGGCTTACGGTTTTACCGACCGGCGGATCCTCGCGGCCCTGGGGAGAGCCAAGGCGCGTGGTGTGGACGTAGATGTGATTCTCGACAAAACCGATACCCAATGGTATGAGGGGCGCGGGCCGGTAGCCTCAGTCATCAGCGCCATGCAGATTCCCGTGTGGATAGACACTGCGGTGAACATTGCGCATACGATGAGCCAGGGAAGCGCGAAGCGCAAGGCGAAGAGCCTGCGGTAGCCTCAGCGGTCGTAGCACAGCGTCCGCGTGGTGCGAAGGCCGCGCCGGGGCGTAAAGCCAGGGTGGAGGAGGCATCTAATGGGGACGCTATGCGTCCTCCGACAGGCCGACGAACGCCGGGCGTGCCGCAGCGAAAGGAATACTCGTCGCAAGAGCGAGTGGCCGGGACGCCGGGACCGTACCGGCCGTCACGAGCGACGCGACGCTATCGACAAGGTGATGATCATTGATGGCAACGGCCTTATCACCGGCTCCTACAATTTCACTTATTCGGCCGCCTATGACAACGCCGAAAATCTTCTGTATATCCGGAACGCACCGGCGCTTGTCAAAGCCTACATCAACAACTGGCGCTGGCGGCAGAGCTGCTCCCAACCCTACACCGGCCGGCCCTTGACCTGAATACCTTAAATGAGCGTCGCCACCTATGCCAGCGTGTTGATGCTGCTCGGCAGCGGGCGGGTGGAGATTGCGGAAGTGGGAGCGTTTTGGGGCCAGACGACCCGCGTGCGGCTGCCGGAGATTGCCACCCCGGTGCTGAGCATGCCGACGACGCTGCACATGGCGGGCGAAATGGATAGCATCGTGTATGCGCAACTGCTGGCGGGGCCCGGCCTAAAGCAGGTACGGCGCCGCGCGGATTTTAGCATCGCCTGGAGCCGGCATCGAGCGGGCAGGGGACGGGAGATGCTGGGTGTCAACAGTTTTTCGATTCCGGACCTGGGACTCCACTGGCAGGGAGAGGCTCATGAGCAAGAAGCGCGGCAACTGGGCGCGGAATTTGCCAGCGTGCTGGCGGAGGAATTCCCGGATCCGATAACGGAAATATTGCACTATTTCAGCACAGACCTGGAGACACTCGTGAGCCAGCTGGGAGAGGTTGATTACCTGCAGGCCGGGACCACACTGCCATCAAATCCGGAAAGGCATGAATAGAAAATTCTGGTCAGGCGCAGTTCAACCGGCACACATCTGCGCCAGAGTGAAGGCCGCCACATAAATCGATTGCGGCACCTCGTTGATTGTGAATGCATGGTATTTGAAACCGCTTTTGTCTTTAAACATCTCGAACTGGAACACGGCAGTCGCGGGTTTGCCCTGATAAGTCACGATACCACTGACATTCACGAAGTCAGTGCCATCGGAAGTGGCGCCGGCCTGCCACTGGGGTGAAGCGAAAAAGCCGTTGATTTCCTGCCCGACGGTTTTTCCCGCACAGTTATCCAGGTGCGCGGTCTTCACCACCTGGATATCGTCCGGGTCGGGTATCCAGTGCGGGTCGGCGGTAAACAACACCTGGTTCTTTTGTTCCTGAGCGATTGTCTGCGGCGGCAGTTTTCCGTAGCCCGTAACGGTGATCACGGCGGCGAGGGTGGTACCTGTGATGAACAGTGCTTCCACGATGAGCGCGCCCAGCAGCCAGTTACCCAACTTGAAGCGGCGTCGCTCACGCAGATAGGCGGGATAACCCACGGGCCACACGATCGCAACCAGCCCCAGCCAGGTGAACATGGCTTTGAGGGGGCTGCCGGAATCCCAGGCGCTTGGCGACTGGAAGATTTCGCCGGCTGCGAACCCCGCAGTAATCACTGCCGTGAGCGCCAGCAGCCATACCAGTCCCGGAAAGGAATGGGCCGCGAGCGCCACGATCAGCAATCCCACGATAGCGATCAGCGGGATAGCCAGGAGAAAAATGCCGTAATCCGCCCCGGGCATTTCCGAAGACAACAGCTTGCGCGACCCGGATCGGTTCAGAAATGCTCCGCAATGCGCGCAGTGGGATGCCGCAGGCGTGGGTTTCCCGCAGGCAGGGCAGGTTTGCTTAACGGCATTCTGCGCCATTCTTAGCCTCGTCTCCCGTCATGGTGTCTATGTTTCCTTTTCTTTCGAGTCTGGACGGGCGGATGTAGTCGCGTAGCTCTTTTATGGCGGATATTAGCCAAGCCGTTGCGTGCATGGATTCCGCGCGGATTCCATAGTCTCCGCCGGTGTTCAGCGGCCTGCCGCCAGCGGTATTGGCGGCGCATCTGAATGCGGCGGAAGTTTCCGCGGTCACGATTCCGGTAGCGGGCCGGCAGATTCATATGCTGTAGAGCTCGCGGCGGGTGGTGCAGCAGCCGGAACAAGCTGCTGCGATTTTCCACATAACCGAAATGACCCGCGGTGGTGATACTTTCACCCGTTTGGTTCCTCAAGGCGATGGCGCCTTTATCCACGCCGGTATAGAGACCCTGTTCTCCTGGCGCGCAGTTATTGGCGCAATAACGGACTTCGTAGCCGGTGCCGCGGATGCCGATAGTCGCCACTGGCGTGTCCACGGCATAATCCTGGTGTTCCACATGACCGATGAAACCACTGATGGCCCGGAACCCGCCCTTGATGAGCCGGAATAAGGCGCTTTCGTGTTGCTGTTGCGCCTCGGCTGGTTGTGGAGATGCCGGCGGTGGTGTTGTAGGTGCCGTCACTTGAGCCACCGCCAAAGCGTAGCCGTGGGCGGCGGGATCGTAATGGTATCGCTGGATCTGGAAATCGGTGTCCGGGCGCAGCAGCATGCGTCCGCCATCCTCGAAGTCAAGGTCCGCGTAGCTGTCATCGCCGGTGCTGATGGCATCACCGGAATAGATGGTATCCCCGTCGCGCAGTTGGCGGCGGTGGCCGGCGACAGTGGTAGCGGTGACTGTGCCGACAGCCAATACGGCACTACCGGCTTGTTCCGGCTGTGGCTCCGCCGGGGCGGCGGTCGCAGTGTAGGTAGCGGCCGGAGAAGTGTCCTGGGCCAGGGAGCCGCCCGGCAGCCCCATGCCGGACATGGCCATCAACATAGCGGCCACACGGAGGGAGTATCTATACATATCCCATGGTTCCAAAAAACCGGGACAAGCATACCTCCAATTGGGGCTTTCCGGATTTTGGAATTAAAAAGCCGGGGCAGGTAGAAGCCCTCCGGCTTTGATTAACGTCCGGTACCTAGTGGTACTGGCACAGACGCCGGCAGCTTCACTTTAACTGATCGAGTACTTTCATTTCCGGCACTGACAGGAAGGTGTCGGGGTTTTGCGGATCATTGCTTACCGGCAGCGTGCCGCACATGAGTTGCGAGAGCGTGGTCTTGCCGTCTATGCCGGACTGGGAGCCGCCGCCAACGTCGTATTTGAGCACTTGACCTCGCGCATTCCATTCCTCGGGCAGGTCGCGGGCGTTAGGGCGCACTTCCACCGTCACCTCGATCCACTTGTTCCAACCCCAGGTCTCGGTGTGGTAGTTGTAGGGGTTGCCGCCGTTGGAGGCGATGGTGGCATGCCAGTTGATCAGGTCATAGGATTTCTGGTTCAGACCTATGCACGAAATCGTGAGTTGCTTGAGCGCCGTCTTGATGACAGCCTGGTTGCCCACCGGGGTTCCGGCTTCCATAGTGACGGTCTTTTCCGGCGCTTTGGTACAGGCGGTGAACATTAAGGTGACAAGTAACGTGACTACGAGTTTTTTCATCGAACGCTTCCCGGAATACGGATTGTCTCGCCGAAAGTATAGCTCAGGAACACACTATGGCAATTGCCGGTGCCTCGATTTGCAGGTTTCGTGGGCGGATCTCGGATTATCCGGAACGGTGGTGCCAGTGGCGGCCGGCGAAATACAGTAGCAGGGCCACCAGCACCACCATAAGCGCCACGATGAAATACAGACCGATCTCATCGAAATACCCGGCATACCCTTGCAGATGCCGGCCCAGACGGAAAGTGCCCAGACCCCACACACCAACCCACAGTAGTGCGCCGGTGGCATTGAAGAGCAGAAAGCGCCGGTAGGGCATGGCAGCGGCACCCGCGACGACGCCGTTCACCTGGCGCAATACCTCGAAGAAACGCGCGAAGGTCACGAACCAGCCGCCGTATTTCTCGAATGCCATCTCCATGCGGTGCACCTGTGGCTCGCCGATCCGTACATATTTGCCGAGGCGCAAAATGAGCCGGCGCCCGTTCAGATTACCAATCCGGTAGCCGAGACTGTCGCCGATGACGGCGGCCAGGAATGCCGTTAGCAGCACCAGGATGATGTTGAGCTTGCCGTGCACTGCCAAGACCGCGGCCGCTATAAGCAATGTCTGCCCGGGTGCCGGCACCCCGAAGCTTTCAATGAAAATGACAACAAAAATTACCGGATAACCGTAATGCGCCAGATACGGATCCAGGAATTTCAGTGAATCATGGAATAAACCCATGGGTGCGCGTTCTTTGAATCTGACATGCGGACATGCATATTAACAGATGCGGCGGCGCTCAATCTGTGTTTTGGAACGTACCTGATCTAATTGACTTTGTCAGATACCGGCGGATTGGTGGCCCGTGACCGGGCTGTAATGAGTTCCTCACAGGCATGCACATCCAGCGGTTCGCTCAGTAAGAAACCCTGGATGAGTGGGCAACTTTCCATCTGCAGCCACTTGAGTTGGGCTTCATTCTCCACGCCTTCCGCCACCACACGATGGCCGAGGGCATTCGCAAGTTTTATGGTGGCGCGTGCCACTGCAGCATCTTCGCGATTCAAGGCCACATCACGCACGAAACTCTGATCCAACTTGAGTACGTCAATCGGAAAACGTTTGAGATATGCCAGGGAGGAATTGCCTGTACCAAAATCATCCAGTGCCAGGCTGATACCCATACCACGGAGTTTGTGCAGTTCATTGAGATTACTTTCCTCGTTGGCGAGCGTCACGCTTTCAGTGATTTCCAGTATCAAAGCCTGGGGCGGCAGCCCGCTTTCGCCGAGGATACGCCCCACTATGCCGGCCAAATCCGGTACCGTGAACTGGCGCGCTGAAAGATTTACCGCCATGTGAAATTCGGCGCCGTAAATGCCGCGCCAGCGCACCGCCTGTTTGCAGGCTTCACGCAACACCCATTCACCGATGGGAATGATGAGGCCGGTTTCCTCGGCCAGCGGTATGAATTCGGCGGGTGCCACCAGGCCGAATTCCTGGCTATGCCAGCGCAGCAGGGCCTCGAGGCCCATGATGTCGCCATTCGGCAGGTTGAACAGCGGCTGATAGTGCAGCACCAGTTCACCGCGAGTCAGCGCTTTGCGCAATTCCACCTCGCGTTTCAGGCGTTTGAGCGCGGCTTCGTGCATATCAGGGGTAAAAAACTGGTAACTATTACGGCCACGGTGTTTTGCGCGGTACAGCGCCGTGTCGGCATTGGCGAGCAGACTCTTGGCATCGGGGCTATCGGCCGCCAACAAGGTGATGCCCACGCTGCCGGTAACGCGCAGCTCGGTTTCGTTGAGCATCATGGGTTTGGCAAGGGTGCGCAGTATGCGTTCAGCAAGACGTACGATATCTTCGCGTTTGTCCACATGCTCTGCCAGTACGATGAATTCATCTCCGGAAAGGCGCGCAACCGTATCACGGTCGCCTATGCAACGTTTCAGGCGCTGCGCCACGCGTTTCAGCACCTGATCGCCGGTCTGGTGACCCAGTGAATCATTGATATGCTTGAACCTGTCCAGATCTACGAACAACACCGCCAGTTGTGCATCTCCACGTCGCGCGCGGGTAATGGCATTGGCGATCTTCTGCTCGAATAGGGTGCGGTTCGGCAGGCCGGTAAGGGAATCAAAATTCGCGAGCTGCACCAGCTGTTCCTCGGCACGCTTGCGATCGGCCATTTCAGTGCGCAGCTCGTCAGCAATATCCGCGAAAGCGAAACGGGTATTAAGTTGCTCTACCAAGCGTGTGTGCATGCCGATGGACATGCGTAGCAATAGCGCCAGCATGACGCAGGCCAGAACCGCGGCGGCGAGCCGGACCACATCGAAGGTTAGCGCCAGTCGTATCACGAGTGGTAGCGCCGCCATGAATAGAAAAATTGCATAGCCCCGGAGGGAAGGGGCCAGGGCCGGCATCGCCAGGGCACACGCTGACATGATGACCGTAGCCAGGAACATCTGATGTGCCACGTCCACGGAGGAGAACAGCAATATCCCCGCCAGGCCCCAGCCGCAGGCGGTCAACAGATTGCCCGTCAGGAAGCGTCGTTCCCACAGGGGCGCATTGACAGCTTCAATACTGCGATGATTGAAATCGCGGTTTAGCAGTCCGCGACCGATCTCCACGGTCAGCATAAAGACCAGCCAGGCTATCTGGATTACATGACTGAGAGGTGTGTTCCAGAAGAGCGCTACCAACAATACGGCAACAATAATGCCGGCTAGGTGTGTGCCGCGGGTATTGTGATAGAGAAGGTTGGTGAGTTCCGCCTTGACCAACAGCCCGACGTCGCGGCTGGGTACAAGCGTATCCGCCATGGTGGCAATCGCCATCAAGCCTCCCGGTCTCCCTTGAACCGCATCCTCCCGCGGGCTGCCAGGCTACCTTATGTTGAGTAGAGCGATTCAAGTGTGCAGAATCGGCGCCGCGCTGTCTAGGGGCGGTATAGCCTCAACGGTGCAGTTATGCCGATGAGTGGCCTTGTGGGAGGATTATGTCAGGTGCATCATCGGGTGGCTGAAGCACCTTTAGAATCTTCAATAAGCAGGCATTTTGGCTTCTGGTTTGGTGCAGGGAGTTAGCATTGGGGGCGAATGAGGTTTCTGGAATGCAGATGCTGATGAGCTTCGGACTTATCAGCCAGATGGTAGCCATCATCCTGCTGGTTTTGCTGTTTATGCTGCTGCGGCGTCATGCTGGTCGGCGGCCGTATTTCTTTGCCTGGAGCAATGCCTGGTTGGCATTTGCCGTGGCGCTGATCGCCCTGGTGGTGCGCTATAATTTATTGCCGTCGGTTGCCGCTCCCGATACCGGTTTGGGCGGGTGGCCAGGTATCTGCTATTTAATCTACCAGTTCGGCAAACTTGCCTTTCTGGTGCTGTTGTTGCGGGGCACGCTGCTCTACCTCAAGGGTGTGTCGCATCCGGTGTTTGGCCTGATGCGCTGGTTGTGGGCCGTGGTCGGTGCAATCACCCTGATATCGGTGGCGTTTTCGCCCACGCTGCACGCCATCATGTTTTGGCAGGGACTGTGCAACGTGGTGGTATATTCCTTTTGCACCGTGGCCATGTTGACCTTACCCATGCCGCGCCGCAGCCTGGGCACGCGAACCACCGGCATCGTACTGGCTGCGACCCTGGGGCTGTGGCTGATTTACATGGCGGCGCTGCTGGATGCCGTGATTCCGGAGGCGTACATAGGCCTGAAGCTGCAAAGCTTGCTGGAAGGCCCAAATAATTATCTCGACTTGACGCTCTGCATGCTGCTTGCCTTTGGAATGGTGCTGGTGCTCTTCGAGGATACCAAGCGCGAAATCGATACCGCCCACCACGAATTGCGTATCGCTCACGAACAGTTGCTGCGGGAATCGCTGCTGGATTCCATGACTGGCGCCTATAACCGCCGTGCCTTCAACGAGGGTGCTGGACTTGAGGATGCTAAAGGTACATTCGGTACCCTGGTGGTCCTTGATATGGACAATCTCAAGGACGTAAACGACGTTTATGGCCACAAATACGGCGACGCACTACTCAGGCATTTTGCCTCAGTACTGCGCTCGGGATTGCGTCCATCGGATAAACTTTACCGCCTGGGAGGCGATGAATTCCTGGTGGTCATGCCGCGCGCGGTGGCGAATATCGCTGGTCCGCGCATACAGGAACTCATCGCCAGCGCGCCTTCGCTGAAGGTGACTGATACTGGCGCGCTCATCAAGTTGCGGGCCAGCGTTGGCACAGCGAATTTCACTAGTGTGGAAAATATTGACATCGCGTTGCACGAGGCGGATCGCTCCATGTATGCGCACAAACGCGCCAGCAGAAATGAACGCACCGTCCCAGGCATCAGGGCGGAATCGGGTGGTTGATAGCCAGCTAACGGACTTATGCTGCGCCCAGCGCAAATTTTTACAGTTTGCGAACCACCGGACTTTTCTTTTCACTACAGTAGTCTATGCTTAACTAGCTTGAGCAGGGCGTAGGCATCGTCGGCCGTTTTCCATGGGGGAAACGGCGATTAGCGCGACCCCTGAAACCCGCTGACGGAGCCTTTGTGAAACCAACCGACGTCTCGAATCCCGACTACTTTCACCGGGTCGTAGATTGCCAGTGGGCTTGTCCGGCCCATACCAATGTACCCGAGTACATCCGCCTCATTGCCCAAGGCCGCTTCGCCGATGCCTACCTGTTGAACCGGGAATCCAACGTATTCCCCGGGATTCTGGGGCGCGTCTGCGACCGACCTTGCGAACCCGCTTGCCGCCGTGGGCGCGTGGACGAGAAGCCGGTGGCCATCTGCCGGCTGAAGCGCGTGGCCGCAGATTACAAGGGCGATATCGCCGAGCGCCTTCCGCAAATCCCGAAACGCAAAAACGGCAAGCGCATCGCCTGCATCGGCGCCGGGTGTGCTTCTCTCACGGTCGCCAACGATCTCCTGCCCCTGGGTTACGAAGTGACCATGTTCGAGAAGCAACACGAGCCGGGGGGGCTCATGCGCACCAACATTCCCGCATTCCGCTTGCCGGCCAACGTGTTGAACGAAGAGATCCGCATGATTGTGGACATGGGCATGGATCTGCGCCTGAACCAGGCGGTCACCAGCATGCGGGGGTTATTGCAAGAGGGTTTCGATGCGATCTTCGTGGGTAGCGGCGCACCCCGCGGCAAGAATCTTGAAATCCCGGGCCGCTATGATGACCTCGCGCATGTCCATATCGGCATTGACTGGCTGGAATCCGTGGCTTTCGGACACGTTAATTCGATCGGCAGGCAGGTGCTCATCGTCGGCGCCGGCAACACCGCCATGGATTGCTGCCGTACCTCCCTCAGGATCGGTGCCGCCAATGTAAAGGTGATGGCGCGTAAACCGCTCACCCAGCTCAAGGCTTCCGACTGGGAACTGGAAGGCGCCATCGAGGAGAGCGTCGAGATCATCCAGTGCCATTCACCCAGAGAATTTGTGCTCCAGAACGGCCGCATCAAGGGCATGACTTTCGAAGTGCTGGAATACTACGACGATCACGGCAGGCAGAAATCCAAAATACTTGGCGAAAAGTTCTATCCCGCCGACGATATCGTGCTCGCTATCGGCCAGGAAAATGCTTTTCCCTGGATCGAACGCGACATCGGCCTTGAGTTCGACCAATGGGATGTGCCGGTGGTGGACAAGCACAACATGCAGTCCACTCGCGCGGGAGTATTCTTCGGCGGCGATGCAGCCTTTGGACCCGAGAACATCATCTGGGCGGTGGAACATGGACATCAGGCGGCCATCTCCATCCACAAACATTGTCAGGGAGAAGACCTCAACGCGCGTCCACCTTATGCCATAAATCTCAGCAGCACCAAGATGGGCATCCACGAGTGGAGCTACAGCAACAGTTTCGATCCGGCAGTGCGGCGGCTGGTGCCGCATGTGAGCCTCAAGGAACGCTTTAAGAAACTTGATATTGAAGTGGAACTGGGTTTTAACGCGGAGCAGACCCAGGTGGAAGTGGAGCGCTGTCTCAACTGCGATATCCAGACGGTGTTTTTCGCGCCGCTGTGCATCGAATGCGATGCCTGCATCGACGTTTGCCCAACCACCTGTCTTACCATCACTGCCAATGGCGAGGAGGATGAACTGCGCGCGCGTCTCAAGGCGCCCGCGGACAATCGGCAGCAGCCGCTGTATGTATCCGTGGCGCTGAAACAGACCGGCCGGGTGATGGTCAAGGACGAGGACCAGTGCGTGCATTGCGGACTGTGCGCGGAGCGCTGTCCCACCGCCGCCTGGGACATGCAGAAATCCACTCTCAAGATTCCCTACGCCAGCGACCCGCCAGTCGCGGCGCCCGTGCGCCGCCGCGCCTGAACCGCATGCAATCACGCAGCAACGACTTCGTCATCAAGATCGCCAATGTCAATGGCACCGGCTCAGCCAGCGCCAACGGTCTGTTGATGAAGGCCATCTTCCGCATGGGTATTCCGGTGGTTGGCAAGAATTTCTTTCCTTCAAACATCCAGGGTCTGCCCACCTGGTTTGAAATCCGCGTGAGCCGCGAGGGCTATCTGGCGCGCTCCGGCCGGGTGGACATCATGGTGGCCATGAATGCCCAGACCTACGCCCGGGATCTGGCAGACGTAAGTGCCGGCGGCTACCTTATTTACGATTCCACTTGGCCGCGGGACAAGCAACTGGCGCGCGACGACGTCACTCTCATCGGCATTCCTCTGGCGCAGCTGGTGAACGCGCAGTTCGAGAACGTGCGCGCCCGCATCCTCATGAAGAATGTCTGCTATGTGGGCGCGCTGGCGGCGCTGCTGGATATCGACATGGATGTGATCAAACAGTTACTCAAGGAAACCTTCGCTGACAAGGAAAAGCTCATCGCCGGCAACCTCAAGGCCATCGAGCTCGGTTATCACTACGCCAAGCAGCATTTCGACTGTCCCTTGTCGCTCAGACTTGAGCCCATGCATGCCACCGACGGCTACATCATGGTGGATGGCAATACCATGGCGGGCTTGGGCTGCGTGTTTGCCGGCGCCACCGTGGGCGCCTGGTATCCCATCACTCCATCCACCTCGCTTATGGATGCTTTCAAGGATTTCTGCGAGCGCTATCGCGTGGATCCGGCGACCGGCAAGCACCGTTACTGCATTGTGCAGGCGGAGGATGAGCTGGCGGCCATCGGCATCGTGCTGGGCGCCGCCTGGAACGGCGCGCGCGCCTTTACACCCACCAGTGGTCCCGGCATCTCGCTCATGAACGAGTTCATCGGCTTCGCCTATTACACCGAGATCCCAGCGGTGCTGTTCGACGTGCAGCGCGTGGGTCCGTCCACCGGCATGCCCACCCGCACCCAGCAGGGCGATCTGCTGTTGTGTGCCTATGCTTCCCATGGCGATACCCGTCACGTGTTGCTGTTTCCGGCGGATCCGGCGGAATGTTTCCATTTCGCGGTGGCGGCTTTCGATCTGGCCGAGCGTCTGCAGACACCGGTATTCGTCATGAGCGATCTGGATATCGGCATGAACGACTGGATGGTCCCAAAAGTCCGTTGGGATCCGAAGTACGCTCCCGACCGTGGCAAGGTGTATTCGAAGGAACAATTGGAGAACATGCAGATATTCCATCGCTACACCGACAGCGACGGCGACGGCATCTGCTATCGCACTTTCCCCGGCGTACACGCACGCGGCGCGTATTTCACGCGCGGCTCCGGCCATAACCGCCACGGCGGCTACACCGAAGACGCGGCTGATTATCAGGACGTACTTGACCGGTTGCGTCGCAAGCACGATACGGCAAAACAATTGGTACCGGCACCGGTGATGCGCAGCAAGAAAGGGGTGAAGACCGCCATCGTGTCGCTCGGCAGCTGCGACGGTGCGGTGCGCGAGGCCCTGGACGTGCTGGCCCGCGAGGGCACCGAGGTAAACTACCTGAGGGTGCGTGGCTTCCCCTTCAGCCAGCAAGTGGAGGAATTCCTGGCTCACCACGAACAAGTCTTCGTAGTGGAACAAAACCGTGACGCTCAGCTGAAATCACTGCTGTTGCTGGAAACCAACGTGGACCGGAGCAAGCTTATTTCCATTCTGCATTACGGCGGTATGCCGATTGATTCCCGTGGCATCGTCAATGGCATCAGCGATGCGCTTGCCAAGGGGGCTGCGGCATGAGCTTCATGCAGAAACCCAAAGTCAGCCATTCGCAACTGCCGCGCAACGAACTGGGACTCACGGTACGAGATTACGAAGGCAGCATGTCCACCCTGTGCGCCGGCTGCGGCCACGATTCCATCACCGCAGCGGTTATCCAGGCGTTCTGGGAGCTGAGCATCGAGCCCTATAAAGTCGCCAAGATGAGCGGCATCGGCTGCTCCTCCAAGACGCCCACTTATTTCCTGTCGCAGGCACACGGCATCAACGCGGTCCACGGCCGCATGCCGTCCATCGCCACCGGCGCCAATGCCGCCGACCGCAATCTCTACTATGTCGGCATTTCCGGGGACGGGGATTCCCTGTCTATCGGCCTCGGTCAGTTCATCCATGTTATGCGCCGCAACCTCAACATGCTCTATATCATCGAAAACAACGGCGTATACGGCCTTACCAAGGGTCAGTTTTCGGCCTCCGCGGATGTCGGCAGCAAGGCCAAGAAGGGTGAAGTCAACCAGCAGCCGCCCATTGATCCGGTGATGGCGGCACTCACCCTCGGCGGCAGCTTCGTGGCGCGCAGTTTCTCCGGCGACAAGCAGCAGCTGGTGCCGCTCATCAAGGCCGGTATCATGCACAACGGATTTGCCATGCTGGATGTGTTGTCACCCTGCGTGACCTTCAACGACCATGAGGACTCCACCAAGAGTTATGCGCACACCCGCCAGTTCTACCATCCGGCGGTGCACGCCGATTTTGTGCTATCCAAGAAGCCGATCCGTACCGCCTATGACGACGGCGAGGCCATGCCGGTCGAACTGCACGACGGCAGCACCGTGGTGCTGCGCAAGGTCTCCAAGGATTACAATCCCAGCAACCGCGCCCAGGCTTACAGCTATCTGCATGAACATCAGAAGCGCGGCGAGATCGTCACCGGCTTGCTGTACATCGATGAGGATCAGCGCGAGATGCACGACATCAGCAACACCGTCAGTGATGCGCTGCGGGATCTCGCGTATGCGGAACTCTGCCCCGGTAACGCCGCGCTGGAAGAAATCCAGAATTTGTACCGCTGACAGGAGTCTCGGCCACCGAATCTGCGCCGATGTAGTTCTGCAGATTCAGATATCAGAGAATTAAAAACCCCGGGCCTCTCTCTTGGCTTTTTTCTCGGCGCGTTTTTCCTTCATGCTCTTGGCAGGTTTTTTCCTGGTCTCTTTCTTCCGATCCATACCTTTGCTCATGTGTTTAACTCCCACGGTTGAGGTTGATGGGTTACCGGCACTCAGCCAGCTGCACTGTTCGCGCACGCGAACTTTGTATCTGAGTATAGGCAATGCGCGCATCTCTTCCAAGGGCGGCTGGCAGCCAGGCCTTGGATCGCCGCTTGGCGACACGGGCTCGTAATCCACCGCCCGCCTCACACCCACATTATTCAACGGCAGGCCTGGCCACAGTCGAAGCGACCCGCTGCCAACAGTATGAACCAGGCATTAAATATCGTTCACTTCCGGTCGCCGCCAGCACCGCAGAGTAGAGTGAACCCTGTCATCACAAAGTAGATTCAATCTTAGGCAGGTGTTTTATGAACAGGATGCAGACAAAAACCTTGCATGCAATACGTGGGCTAGCAGTGTTGCTGTTTCTGGCGTTGGCGGGTTGTGCTGTTGTGCCCAACCGCTCCGGTATGTACCGACCCGAGGCGCAGACACATTTCGGTTATGGCTGGAATGACGGATATTCGCCCTGGAACTATGGCTGGGGGCCAGGAGCCTACGGCATAGGCGGCTTATATTTCGGCGGTGAGGACGACTTAAACGGTGGAGACAACGAAGACGGTGGAGATAATGGTGATGGCCCAGGACGATAGGCGTGCTACCTGGCAGCCGTGATCTCTAGGAATCACGCATACGCATCGGCCTTGAACTGATGGCCACCATGGTTCGCGCGAATTGACGCGCAGCCTGTGCCGCGGACTTTAATTCCGAAAGGTTCCGCGTTCGATTCGATACCAGGAAAGTCCTGAGAAATGATTTTCCTGTCATGCCTGCGAAGAACCTGCCGGTGCGCGGGCGGGGCGGAAATCCGGACTAACCGGCATTGCGGGTACCGGTTTTCGTCGGTAAGGCGAATCAATAAGAAATTTCCTGTTTCCAGCGGAGCGTAGCCTGGCGCTATGCGTCAACACCCTGAAAACTGACTCTGCTTCGAGACCGCTATTTTTTCCATGCGTGCGCGGCGCCGGATCGGGCATTCGGCGGATGGCCTGCTCGCAGCAGCAGCGGTTCCCGAAGAGTAACCGTGAGCAGGGAGGCCCGCGGCTGCGGGAATGACAGCACAGAAAGCTACGGTATCCGTATTTTCCCGCCGCCGGGGATGGCGCCAGGGGCGCCGACACCACCGCCGGGGATAACGATGGAGGAAGCAGCCTCGCGGCGCAATTCCTCCAGCCGCTTCATGGTCTGTTCGATGGCGGTTTTAGCGCCGTCGCCGAATTTGTCCGCTGCTTCCTTGAGCGATTTGGCTTCGATCTCAAAGCTGATGGGCAGGGTACCCATGGGCGTCAGGATCTGGGTCTGTCCCGTATAGATGACCGGCCGGGTCTGATCGGGACCGCCGTCGCGCGTCACCGGCGTGAGTCGCTGGATGGTGCCGACGCTGCGGTCGGTGAACACCTCCTCCTGATAGAGCTGTTCCGGATGCATTTGTATGTCGAGGTCTTTGGTTTCGTTGGCCATGGATATAGGTCCGGATACTCTGAATGGTTGGCGGCTGTCTTAGGTTAGCAGAAATGCGGGGTTTATCGGTAACCGGTTTGCAACCGCCTGCTGTCTTGCACCAAGATGGGCGCTTGTCCCAACGGATATAACTTAAAGAGAAAACCTGTATGAGCATCTGTGTACTCGGCGCCGGCATGGTGGGCGGTGTGATCGCCCAGGATCTGGCGCGACAACATGATGTCACCTCGGTGGATGTAAGCGACACGGTACTGGCGCGGTTGGCGAAGCAGGGCATCAATACCCGGCGCCTGGATATCGGTGATGCGCAAGCGCTCGCCGCCTGCGTGCAACCGTTCGCACTGGTGGTGTGCGCGGTGCCGGGGTTCATGGGTTATCGCACTCTCAAGACGCTGTTGGAGGCCGGCAAACAGGTCGCTGATATTTCCTTCTTTCCCGAAGATGCCCTGGAACTGGATGCGCTTGCCAAACTCAGGGGCGTTACGGCGCTGGTCGATATGGGCGTTGCTCCCGGCATGGACAATCTCATCCTCGGCCATCACGACGCACAGATGCAGGTGTCGCGTTTCGAGTGCCTGGTAGGCGGATTGCCGCAGCATCCCAAACCGCCGTTCTTTTACAAGGCGCCGTTTTCACCCATTGATGTGATCGAGGAATACACTCGTCCGGCGCGCCTGCAGCGCGGCGGACGAGTGCTGACATTGCCGGCACTCACGGAACGGGAAATGCTGGAATTCGAAGGCGTCGGCACACTCGAGGCCTTCAATACCGATGGCTTGCGTTCGCTGCTCAAGACCATGGCGCATATCCCGGAGATGGTCGAGAAGACACTGCGCTATCCGGGTCATGTGGCGCTCATCGAGGCGCTTAAACAGGCGGGCTTTTTTGCCGAAGGCGCGGTCGAGATCAACGGCGCCGAAGTGCGGCCGCTGGATTTATCCGCCAAATTGCTCCTGGATCAATGGAAACTGGAGCCGGGCGAACCGGAATTCACAGTCATGCGCGTGACAGTCGAGGGTCAGGAGCACGGCAAGCGCTTGCGGCATATATGGGATTTGCATGATGAGTACGATCCGGCGACCGGTTTCTCCTCCATGGCGCGCACCACCGGCTTCACCTGCGCCGCCGCCGCCAACCTGCTGCTGGAAGGCAAATTCCGCGAGCCGGGAGTGCATCCGCCGGAGCATGTGGGGCGGCATGCGGAATGCTTCACATACATCCGCGAATATCTGACCGCGCGCCAGGTGGATTACCGGCACCGGACCCAGGCAGCCTGATCCTGCGCGCATCGGAAGTTATGACGGCTGCGTCTCCGGGAGTAGAATACGGCCCTCTTTTATGCGGCTGGTTCAAGATTATGGACACTGAAATTTCCCTGTTCGACACGGCCGCGCAGCAGGCTGTGGAGTTGGCCAATCGTTTCGCGGATGAGCATCCCGAGGCGGACATGTGGGATATCGCCGACGGCTTGTTGGCCGGTGCCATACATTACTGGTTGTATTCACGCCAGCCGTGCGAGGATCTCATGTGCGAGGACTGCGCGCCGGTATCCACCGCGGAATTGCGCCAGACAGAACTCAAGAAACTGATCCAGCAGTTTTCGGAAGACAGTGATTACTACCACGCGCCCACGGACACCAAAGCCGCCTGGGCGTGAACGCTATGGGCGCCGCCCTGGTTTGCTGGAAATGCGGTACATCCCTCAAGGATGTGCCCATGCCCTTGTCGCGGATTTCCGAGTGTCTGGCCTGCCGCGCTGAACTGCATGTGTGCCGCCTTTGCGGCTTCTTTGATCCGCGCAAGGCCGAAAGCTGCAGCGAGCAACGCGCCGACCCTCCCAAAGACAAGCAGCGCGCCAATTTCTGCGAATACTTCCAGCCGCGTAGCAATGCCTGGCAGGCGCCGGACTACAGCGCGGCCGATCAGGCCAAGGACGAACTGCAAAAGCTTTTCCGCGGGACGCGCTGATTAAACTTCAATCAACCGGCGAATTGTTTCGCCCACTGCAGAAATCCGGCCAGTGGCATGGCGCCCGCCGTGCGGCCGACTTCGCGTCCCTTGCGGAATGCGATGAGTGTGGGAATGCGGCGGATGCCGAGCTTGGCAGCGGCCTGCGGATTGCTCTCGGTATCGAGTTTCAGCAGGCGAAAATCCGGCTCCAGTGACTTGGCGGCCTGTTCAAACACCGGTGCGAACATTTTGCACGGTCCGCACCATTCTGCCCAACAGTCCACGATGACCGGCAGATCGGTGTGCTGCAGCAGGGCCTCGAAATTCGCGTCGTGCACGGCTCGTGGGACGCCGTCAAACAATGATGCGCGGCACTGACCGCACTTGGGGTGTCCGCCGAGCCGGACAGTGGGGACTCGGTTAACGGTTCCGCAGTTCGGACAGGCAATGTGCAGGGCCTCGGGCATGACGGATCTCGGCTTTGGGTGATGCTTGCCACTGACGTGGGGACCGGTGCTGGCGTTTCAAGTCCCCCTCGGGCAATGCCTGATCTCATTCACCTGCTTCCTGCGCGTAATACACCGCAGTAATGGAATAGTGCACTTCGCCTTCGGGCGTCAACAGGCGCACCTCATCCTCCGGCGCGCGTTTCAACAGGGCGCAGGCCATGGGCGAGTCAACACTGATGTAACCCTTGGCCGGGTCCAGCTCGTCGCTTCCCACGATGCGGTATCGGATTTCCCGGCCGCGTTCATCCTCGACCGTTACCCAGGCGCCGAAGAACACATGGTGCATATCCGCTGGCGGACCGGAGATCACGCGCAGTGCGGGCATGCGTTTTTGCAGGTAGCCGATGCGCTGGTCCAGCTCCCGCAATTGTTTCTTCCGGTAAATATATTCCGCGTTCTCGGAACGGTCACCTTCGGCCGCCGCCGCGGATAAAGCCTGCACCACTTCGCGGCGGCACCGCCATAGTTCCTGCAGCTCTTGCGCGAGGCGCAGGTAACCTTCCTGGGTGATGTAGGGCGAGGATTTAGGTGACGGCGGACGCCAGCGACTCATGGGATGCGCGATTGTCGGGTGGGATGGGAAAGTATAACGGCGATCACCGTCGGCGAGGCGCGCTCAACCAGGATGCCGTCTGGCCGAGCCATAGCAGGATCAGCACGATGGTGAGCTTTTCCATGAAGCCGCGGGCCGGGATGTGGGCCAGGGCGTAAACCCACAACACCATGAACTCGAACACCGCCAGCTCCAGGGCCGGACGGAAATGCGGCCGCCAGGCGGGATCCTGCCGGAAGCTCCACGATTGGATAAGCATGCCGAAACTGGTGGCGATGAAGGCTAGTGACGCGGCCAACACATGGGTGCTGCCGTGTACGGTCAGTTGATCGTTGGTATCGGTGGGCGAGAGCGCCGTCACCACCACCCCGGCGGCGCCGAGTATGAACAGCACCAGGGTTATGGCGCTGCGCGCCTGCGCAGCGCTGCCGGCGTAGCAGCCGACAGCCAGCAATACGATGGCGGCGGCGAGTGCGTAGAAGGCCGCATGCAGCCAGCCGTTGTAGGGTCCGAGCAGGTAGAAACTCAGGGGGGTGCCCATGAAGCTATAGTCCGGGCGCAGGAATTGCAATACCGTCGCCACCAGGAAAAAGAACAGCACGCCTGTCAAAGCGAGTCCGCCACACAGGTGCACCAGCAGGTTTTTTTTATTCATGCGGTTATCATAATGGCTTATGGTCTTTAACTATTACAACCGCTTGAGCGCCAAGAACAAGCGCATCTATCTTGCCAGCGACAAAATCGAAGTCATCGTGCTGCCGGAGCCGATGCCGCTGTGGCCGATGACGGAGAAACTGGCGGCGGCACTCAGGACGGACAAGCGCGCCGTGGTGGAGACGGTCTGCAGGCAACTGGCATCCGGCATGTTACTGCAACTCAAGTCACCGCCGGTACAGATCAAGGTCATGGCCGCCAGGCCCTCCAATGATTACGGCGAATTGCACGGCTTTTATGCAGGCGTGGAAGGCAAACTCAAGGTCGCCAAGATCACCTTATGGATGCGCACCGCGCAACGCAAGCAGGTAGTGGCGTACAGGAGTTTTCTGCGCACCTTCCTGCATGAGCTGTGCCATCATCTGGATTATGAATACCTGAAACTCGAGGACTCCTTTCACACCGAGGGGTTTTACAAGCGAGAATCCTCGCTGTTTCACCAGCTGGTGACCGCCGCCGCTTGCTTGCGCGACTAACGCGCCAGAGCCTGCAGCAACTGGCGGTGCGCTAAAGTGTTGAGCACATCGCCGGTCTCCAGTCACGTGCGCCGCGCCTGATCGACACCGAAACGCATGTCGGTGAGGCCCGCAATGCTGTGGGTATCGGTGGAGATCACCCGGGATCTTCAGGCCCCGAAACAGCAGTTTGATGCGTTTCGGGCCAAGACCCGACCAGCTCGCTCACAGCCCTCGGCCAGCAGCTCCGCCATGCCTCGGGAATAGCCAGCCACCACACGCGCGGCGTTGCGATAAGCACGCGCCCGGAACGGGTTGGCATCCTCGATCTCCAGCAGGTCCGCGAAGCGCTTGAAGAGTTCGGCGATCTCGGCATTAATGGCGGGCATACTGTGTCCTGTGTTCGTTGCATCGATAAAGATAGTCCAGCTGAGGCGATACAACGCTGATCTGGGTCAGGTAGACTTTCCCCGGCGCGGCTTTTGCCAGAAAATGACCCTGCGCTCCGAAATATCCACTTTCCAAGGAGGCCCATGTGGCCAGCTACTCCGCCCCTCTGCGCGACATGCAGTTTGTCTTGAACGAACTCGCGGACTTGGCAAGTGTGGCCGGCTTCCCAGGCTACAGCGAGGCCACGCCGGAACTGGTGGACTCGGTGCTGGACGCGGCCAGCAAGTTTGCCGCCGATGTGATTGCGCCGCTCAATGCTTCCGGCGATCAGGAAGGCGCCAAGTTCAAGGACGGCGTGGTAACCACGCCCAAGGGCTTCAAGGAGGCTTACACGCGTTTTGTGGCGGATGGCTGGAATGCGCTTGCCATTCCGGCGGAATACGGCGGCCAAGGCCTGCCGCAACTGCTATCCGCGCCGTTGCAGGAAATGTGGCAGGCAGCCAACATGTCCTTCGCGCTGTGCTCGCTGCTGACACAGGGAGCCGTGGAAGCGCTGCTCCTGAGTGGCTCCGAGGCACTCAAACAATGCTTCCTGCCGAGAATGGTTTCCGGTGAGTGGACCGGCAGCATGAATCTGTCCGAACCCCAGGCGGGTTCGGATCTGGCGGCAGTGCATTGTCGTGCGCTGCGCGTGGGCGATCATTACAAACTCACGGGCCAGAAGATCTTCATCACCTACGGCGAACACGACTGGACGGAGAACATCATTCATATGGTGCTGGCGCGCACTCCGGACGCGCCCGCCGGGGTTAAGGGTATCTCCATGTTCCTGGTGCCCAAGTTCCTGGTGAATACCGACGGTTCCGTCGGCAAGCGTAATGATGTGCAGTGCGCTTCCATCGAGCACAAGCTCGGCATTCACGCCAGTCCCACGGCGGTGATGAGTTACGGCGAGAAAGGCGGGGCGGTCGGCTATCTGATCGGCGAAGAAAACCGCGGACTCGAATACATGTTCATCATGATGAACCTGGCGCGTTTCGATGTGGGTGTGCAGGGTTTGGGAATCGCCGACCGCGCCTGGCAGCAGGCACGCGCGTATGCCCGGGAGCGGGTGCAGAGCGCCGATATCAGCGAACGCCATGGTCAACCGGTGACCATCATCCACCACCCGGATGTGCGCCGCATGCTGATGAGCATGAAGGCGCGCGTCGAGGCCATGCGTGCCGTCGCTTATGTGACCGCATCGGGGCTGGACCGGGCCCTGCGTCACCCCGACGAGCAGCAACGTGCGCAAGCGCAGGCTTTTGTGGATCTGATGATTCCGGTGGTCAAGGGCTGGTGTACGGAAAATGCCATTGATATCACTTCCCTCGGCATCCAGGTACACGGCGGCATGGGCTATATCGAGGAAACCGGCGCCGCCCAGTATTTCCGCGATGCGCGTATCAGCACCATTTATGAAGGCACCACCGGAATTCAGGCGAAGGATTTGATCGGCCGCAAAATTGCCCGCGACCAGGGCATGACCGCCAAGGCGCTCATCGGCATGATGCGTGCCACCGAAAAAGAATTGGCAAACGCCCAGGGCGAGATGCTGAAAGCCATCGGCACGCGGCTGTCCGCGGGCATCGATGCACTGGAAGAAGCGGTGAACTGGCTGGTGAGCCATTACGCCAGCGATGTGAAAGCCGCCGCCGCCGGTTCGGTGCCGTTCCTGATGCTGGTCGGTATCGTCAGCGGTGGCTGGCAGATGGCACGCGCCGCCTTGATTGCGCAGAAAAAACTCGATGCCGGTGCGGGCGACGCCCCTTTTTATAAGGCCAAGCTCGGTACCGCGCGTTTCTATGCCGACCACGAACTGACCCGGGCGCCGGCTCTCAAAGAATCCATCGTCAGCGGTGCCGTGGGGGTACTGGCCTTGAGCGAGGATCAGTTCTGATCGGGATGGTTACTGGGTGTTGGCGTGCCGGCATGGGTTTTTAATATTGACATATCGGGAAAACTCGATATAATATCCTGTCATGGAACAGGTAGAAGTCTTCAAAGCGCTGGCCAATGAGTCCCGGCTCAAAATCCTGCAATGGATGAAGGAACCGGGCAAACACTTTGGCGACTGCCCTTCGGGCAGTGCCCGCGGCCGCAAGGTGTGTGTCGGCGAGATCCAGGCCAAACTGGGCCTTTCTCAATCCACCGCTTCCCAGTACCTGGCCATCCTGGAACAGGCCGGACTGGTGGTCGCCTGCCGTGAGGGCCAGTGGACCTTCTATGAGCGTAATGAGCAGGCGCTCAAGGAATTGGGGGACTTCCTGCAAACAGGCTTGTAAAAAATTGAGGTCAGGGCACCCCGCAAGGGGATTTTTTCAGGTTTTATATATCGAAGTATTTAAATATGCAAAAACTTATGAATATCGATAGGAACTGCCGATGAACCCACAGCCGCTTTTGACCCCAGTGAAGCTGGGGCGCTATCAGTTGCCGAACCGCGTGGTCATGGCCCCCATGACGCGCTCGCGCGCCTACAACCGCGATCAGGCCCCCACGGAATTGCATGCCGAATATTATGCGCAACGCGCTTCCGCCGGACTCATCATCACCGAGGGCAGCCAGATTTCTCCCCAAGGCGTGGGTTACATCCATACACCGGGCATCCATTCCGAGGCGCAGATCCGCGGCTGGAGGAAAGTCACCGAGGCCGTGCACGCGCGCAGCGGGCGTGTATTCCTGCAACTCTGGCACGTGGGTTATGTTTCCCATCCGGATTTTCATAATGGCGCGCTGCCGGTAGCGCCTTCGGCCATCAACCCCAGCACCCAGTCGTTCACGCCGCTGGGCCTCAAGGACACGGTCACGCCACGGGCACTCGAAACTCCGGAAGTAAGGGCCGTCGTGCAGGATTACGTGCGGGCGGCTGCTAATGCCATGGCGGCGGGTTTCGACGGCGTGGAGATACACGGCGCCAATGGCTATCTCGTCGAGCAATTCTTACGTGATGGCAGCAACCGGCGCACCGACGAGTACGGCGGCGACATCCCAAAGCGCGCGCGCTTCCTGTTCGAAATCGTGGACGGCGTGAGCGACGCCATCGGCAGTGAGCGCGTGGGCGTGCGTCTGTCGCCGGCCAACACCTGGAACGTGCCGGCGGATTCGGATACCCGCGTGCTCTACGACTTCGTCGTCGGTGCATTGTCAGGTTATGAACTGGCCTATCTGCACTTGCGCGAATCCCAAGGCGATCTCTCCGCCATTCCCAATATGGTAACCAACGTCAGCGAGCATTACCGCGCCGTGTACCGCGGCACGCTCATCACCAACACCGGTTACGACCGGGAACGGGGTAACGAAGCGATTCGCAAGGGTCAGGCGGATCTGGTGGCCTACGGCATGCCGTTCATCGCCAACCCGGATCTGGTGGAGCGGTTTCGCGTGCAGGCGCCGCTGGCTTCAGCTGACCAGACCACCCTATACCAGGGTGGCGCCAAGGGTTATACCGATTATCCGTCGTCGCAGGCCGAAGCTGCCTGAAACCCCGACCGTGCCCAAGTTACTGATTGCAAAAATATATCAGGAGTCGCAACCATGAAACTGTATTACTCACCCACTGCCTGCTCCATGGCTCCGCACATTGTGCTGCGCGAACTTGGCCTGCCGTTCGAAGCCGTACAGGTGGATCTCGGCACCCACAAATTGGCAAAAACCGGCGAGGATTACTACCAGATCAATCCCAAGGGTTATGTGCCGGCTATCGAACTGGATGACGGCTCGCTGCTGACGGAAGACGCGGCCATCCTGCAGTATCTGGGCGACCGCAAGCCCGGATTGCTGGCCGCGCCCGGCAGCATGGAGCGTTATCGCACCATCGAATGGTTGACGTTCATCAGCAGCGAATTGCACAAAGGCTTCAGCCCGTTGTTCAACAGTGCATTGCCCGAAGCCGCCAGGAAAATCTTTGTGGATAAACTGAACATCCGCTTCACATTTCTCGACAAGCACTTTGCAAACCACGAGTTTCTCATGGGCAAGCAGTTCACAGTGGCGGATGCTTACGCGTACACCATCCTCAACTGGAGGAATTTCCTGAACCTGGACCTGAACCCGTACCAGAACCTGGAAGCCTATCTGAAGCGCGTGGGCGCGCGCCCCAAAGTGCGCGAGACCGTGCACGCTGAAAAGTTGGCGGCCTGACGGTTTCCCCGGCACCTTCTCCGCTATGCCGGGTGGGCCTGGGATCATGTCTTGAAGAACACTGTTCAACACCGGAGAGAAGCAAATGAAACCAAAAGTTGCCGTTATCATCGGAAGCACGCGCCCGGGCCGCAACGGCGAGGCCGTGGCTAAATGGGCTTATGGGATCGCGCAGCGGCGCACGGACGCCGAATTCGAGCTTGTGGACATCAAGGACTACAAGCTGCCGCATCTCGATGAACCCGTGCCACCCTCGCTTCGGCAATACAGCCATGCGCATACCAAGGCCTGGTCCGAGAAGATCAGCTTCTTCGATGCCTACGTCTTCGTAACGCCCGAGTACAATCACAGCACCTCGGGCGCACTCAAGAACGCGATTGATTTTCTATACCACGAGTGGAACAACAAGGCGGCGGGCTTCGTGAGCTACGGGAGTGCCGGCGGAACACGTGCGGTCGAAAACCTGCGCTTGGTGATGGCCGAGCTGCAGGTAGCCACGGTGCGCGCGCAAGTGGCTTTGTCGCTGTTTACGGACTTCGAGAACTTCTCCGTCTTCAAACCCGCTCCGCATCATGAGGCGGAAGTCAGTCTGATGCTCGACCAGCTTATCGGTTGGGGCGGTGCGTTGAAGAGCTTGCGCGCGGCCTGAGTACCCGGCGTTGGATGCAGGCGCAAGGCAGCGCCTGCTGACCCATAGCCTGCGCAATATGCAGGTGGCTTATCCTCATGCCAGGGCGTGAAAGCAGCATCTGCACAGTAGAAATTGGCGCTCGCCGGCCGCATGACACACTCCGATCTGCGAACCCAGCGGTTTTTTTTGCGTATCCCCAAGCTGACCTGGTTGCATGCCGCTGGCCCCGGCAAACGCTATATATTAAAGTGTGCCGCTGGGTCCAGAGGCTTGTATGCGGGTCAACCCCATAATCGATAAATTGCGGCGGGAACATGCCGATATGCGCAGGGTGATTATCCTGATTCGCATGCAACTGGACCTGCTTGAGCGACATGCAAACCCGGACCTGATCCTGCTGGCAAACGCATTCTACTACATGCGCAAATTTCCGAGCGTGGTGCACCATCCCAAGGAAGAACTCATCTTCGAAAAGCTGCTGGCCCGCGGCGCGCCGGTGCAAAAGGAGGTGGAGCAGTTGCACCAGCAGCACCAGGAAATATATGCACTGGAGGACAACCTGATTGAACTCACACTCGCCATGCAGCAAGGCGACAGTCAGGCGCCCCCGCGCCTGCTGGAGTTTGGCCGGCATTATCTTGCCATTGAGGCATTACATGTGGAGACCGAGGAGCGGGTTCTGTTTCCGGCGGCGCTGCTAACCCTGCGTGCGTATGACTGGAAGGATATCCGCAGCAAGTCGGTGGGTATCGAGGATCCGCTGTTTGGCAATAACCCCACCGGACGCTACCGTTATCTTTATGATTACCTGTTGCGTGAGGCGGCCGATAACGGGGTGACCTTGCCAGCCACATCCCGGGCTCCCGCACCCAGCTCCAACAAAAAGACTTTTCCCAAGTAGAGATGCGCTACCAGGGTATTTGCTTACGCTCACGCCAGAAATAACCGCTCCCGGCGGACTGCGGCGAGGTGGCCAGCCAGACGATGGTTTCCGCGCCTTTTTCGACCGAGCGGCTGGCGCCGGGCCCGCCCATGTCGGTGCGCACCCAGCCGGGACAGGCGGAGTTCACGCTGATGCCGCGGTCAGCGAGATCGTGGGCGAACACACGGGTCACCACGTTGAGCGCTGCCTTGGAGATCCGATACCCCAGATAGCCGCCGCCCATGTCGTTGAGTGCGCCCATGCCGGAAGACACATTCACGATGCGCGCGCCTTCCGGCATCAGCGGTGCCAGCGCCTGGATGAGCCGCACCGCGCCCAGGGTGTTGGTATTCAAGATTTCCATCACCGTCAGCGGCGAAACCTTGAGCGCATCGGTGGATTTGGCGCCGGCCTCGCGGGAGGATTCCGGCAGGATGCCGGCGTTGTTCACCAATACATCCACGCGGCCGTGGTGCTCGCGGAGGTGATGCGCCAGCGCCAGGGCATCCTCGGTGGAGTTGACGTCCAGCTTGCGTAGTTCCACGCTGAGATTTTCCGCCTGCAGTTTACGCAGCGCTTGTGCACCGGCCTGCGGATTGCGGGCCGTAAGCACCACATGGAAACCGCCTTGCGCCAGCTGCCGGGCGGTTTCCAGACCGAGACCGCGGTTGGCGCCGGTGACCACGGCGATTTTAATATCGGTCATACGGAGTCCCCGGGTGTTTTCGAATCAGTGAAATGAAAGGCAGTATGATACGGTCTCAGTAGAAGCGTAAATCCCGCGCTTGCCATCTGCGAGAAAGCACAATGCTTGGTCTGTCCGCTAAAACCAGAATGGTGTCACCAACCCAGGCCTTGCCGGGCCGGGCTACGCCGATGCCGGCGCCGGAGAGGCATTTCGTCAACGGCCGTCCCCTGAAGCCTCCGTTTCCCGCCGGCCTGCAGGAGGCGGTGTTCGCCCTCGGTTGTTTCTGGGGTGCGGAACGCAAGTTCTGGCAGCAGCCGGGTGTGTATGTCACTGCCGCAGGCTATGCCGGCGGCTACACACCCAATCCCACCTATGAGGAAGTGTGCAGCGGCCGCACCGGCCATGCGGAAGTGGTGCGCGTGGTGTTTGATCCGAAGCTGGTAAATTACGCTCAGCTCTTGAAACTGTTTTGGGAAGCCCACGATCCCACCCAGGGCATGCGTCAGGGCAACGACATCGGCACCCAGTACCGCTCGTGTATCTATACCTTCGGCGAAGCGCAGCAACACGCGGCCGAAGAATCCCTGCGGCGCTACCAGCAGGCATTGCTCGCCGCCGGCCATCCGGCCGTCACCACCGAGATCCGACCGTCAGCTGAGTTCTACTATGCCGAGGATTACCACCAACAGTATCTCGCCAAGAATCCCAACAGCTACTGCGGTCTTGACGGTACGGGTGTCAGCTGTTCAACCTGAGGCTTTGTTTGTACCGCTGCATGGAATGAGCAACCAGGAGACCTGAGATGTGGACCCTGCGCGGCACCGCCATCGTATTGTTTTTTCTGTGGCTGTTCCTTGACGGCGCGGTGGTTTTTCGCCGCAAGTCCGCCAAGAGCGAAAGCCGCGATCGCTTTTCCCTGTGGGCGATCATGCTGGGCAATATGATTGCCTGGGTGGCAGGCATTTATCTTGCCTATACACCCTACGGCGTCATCCACCCGACGGTGCCGGTGCAGATCGCAGGACTGATCATAATGGGCATCGGCATCCTGGTGCGCTCCATCGCCATCGCCCAGCTTGGCCGGTTCCATACGCCCAACGTGGCGGTGCTCGCTGATCACCAGGTAGTGGATAGCGGTCTCTATCATTACGTCCGTCATCCGAGTTATCTCGGCGCGCTCATCGCGTTCCTGGGCTGTGGCTTGGCGCTGGGCAATTGGCTGAGCCTGCTTATCATCATGGCGATTTCTATTGCGGTGTATCTGTATCGCATTCACGAAGAAGAAACGGCACTCAGCACCGTTTTGGGCGAGTCTTATGAAAGCTACCGACGCCGTACGAAACGGCTGATCCCGGGTGTTTACTGATCCTCACAATTGACCTGATGACAATTAAGTTCAGACAATGAGCCTGGAATTATTTCATCCCGCCACCGTTGCGTGGTTTCGCAAGACCTTCGCCGCGCCCACCGAAGCGCAGCGCGCGGCCTGGCCTGCGATCCGTGCCGGCCGGCCGACACTCATCGCCGCACCCACCGGTTCCGGCAAGACCCTGGCGGCGTTTCTCGCCGCTATTGATGCCCTGGTATGCGAAGGCCTGGAACGCGGCCTCAAGGATGAATGCCAGGTGCTGTACGTGTCGCCGCTCAAAGCCCTGTCCAACGACATTCAGAAAAACCTGCAGGCGCCGCTGGAAGGTATCCGCAACCAGCTGCTTGAATCCGGGCTGCCGGACGTGGATATCCGCGCGCTGGTACGCACCGGCGATACGCCGCAGGCGGAGCGCGAGCGCATGCGCCGCACGCCGCCGCATATTCTGGTGACCACACCGGAATCGCTGTACATCCTGCTGACCTCGGATTCCGGCCGCAAAATGTTAGCCACTGTACGCACGCTGATCGTGGACGAAATCCATGCGCTCGCCGGCAACAAGCGCGGCGCGCACCTGGCGCTCTCGTTGGAGCGTTTGTCGGCGCTGACAGCGGCACCCGCGGTGCGTATCGGTCTGTCCGCGACCCAGAAACCCATTGAAGAGGTAGCGCAGTTCCTCACCGGCGCGGACGCAGGCTGCACTATCATCGATACCGGCCACGTGCGTGAGCGCCGCCTGCATCTGGAGTTGCCGCGTTCGCCGTTGGCGCCGGTGATGGCCAACGAGATTTGGTCGGAAATCTACGAGCGTCTGGCGGAGTTGACCCGTGCTCACCGCACCACGCTGATATTCGTCAACAACCGGCGCTTGGCGGAACGCGCTGCGCGGCATCTGGCCGAGCGTATCGGCGAGCAACAGGTGACCGCCCATCACGGCAGTCTGGCGCGCGCCCATCGGCTGGACGCGGAACAGCGCCTCAAGCGCGGCGAACTGAAGGCGCTGGTGGCCACCGCATCGCTGGAGCTGGGCATCGACATCGGCGACGTTGATCTGGTGTGTCAGCTGGGTTCGCCCCGCAGCATCAGCGCATTTTTGCAGCGCGTCGGCCGATCCGGCCATGCCCTGGGCGCGTTGCCGGAAGGCCGCTTGTTCCCGCTGTCGCGGGACGATCTGGTGGAATGCACGGCGCTGCTGGATTGCGTGCGCCGCGGCGAACTCGATGCCCTGCAGGTGCCGGACGCGCCGCTGGACGTGCTGGCGCAGCAGATCGTCGCCGAAGTGGCCTGCCGCGAATGGGATGAAGCGGAACTGTTTGAGTGCCTGCGCCGCGCCTGGCCGTATCGTTATCTGAAACGCGAGGACTATACCGAGGTGGTGCACATGCTGGCGGAGGGTTTTTCAACCCGCCGCGGCCGGCGCAGCGCCTATCTGCACCGCGACGCGGTCAACGGCAAACTGCGCGGGCGGCGCGGCGCCAAGCTCGTGGCGGTCACCAACGGCGGCGCGATTCCCGATCAGTTCGATTACGAGGTGCTGCTTTTGCCCGCGGGCTTGCGCATCGGTTCCCTCAACGAGGATTTTGCCTTCGAGAGCATTCCCGGCGACATTTTCCAGCTGGGCAACACCAGTTACCGCATGCTCAAGATCGAGCAGGGCCGGGTGCTGGTGGAGGACGCCAAGGGCGCGCCGCCCAACATCCCTTTCTGGTTCGGCGAAGCGCCGGCGCGCAGCGCGGAACTTTCGGCTGCGGTATCGCGCCTGCGTTCCACCGCCAATGGACAGCTGGCTGCCGGCAAAGACCTGGGTATCTGGTTGGCGCACGACTTGGGACTGGATGCAGCCGCCGCCGGCCAGCTCACGGAATATCTGACGACCGCCCATGCCGCGCTGTCGGTGCTGCCCACCCAGGACACGGTCGTGTTCGAGCGTTTCTTCGACGAGGCCGGCGATCAGCATTTCGTGATCCATTCGCCCTTCGGGGCGCGTGTCAACCGCGCCTGGGGCCTGGCGCTCAGGAAACGTTTTTGCCGCAAATTCAATTTCGAGTTGCAGGCCGCGGCACTCGAAGACACCATCGTGCTGTCACTCGGGCCGACCCACAGCTTCCCGCTGGAAGAACCGGCGCGCTATCTCAACTCCGCCACCGCCCTCGAGGTGCTGACCCAGGCGGTGCTGGCCGCGCCCATGTTCGGCAGCCGCTGGCGCTGGGTCACCACCACCGCCCTGGCGGTGCGCCGCAACCGCAACGGCCGGCGCACGCCGGCGGCTTTCCAGCGCGCCGATGCCCAGGATCTGGTGGCGGTGGTGTTTCCCGACCAATTGGCCTGCGCCGAAAATCTCAGCGGTGCCATCGAGGTGCCGGAGCATCCGCTGGTACGGCAGACATTGAATGACTGTCTGCATGAGGTTATGGACGCGGACGGATTTCTGCGGTTGCTCGAACGCTTGCAGGACGGCACCCTGAAAGTGGTGGCGCGGGATCTGGCCGCACCTTCGCCGCTGGCCCAGGAGATACTGTCGGCACGCCCGTATGCGTTTCTGGACGATGCGCCCGCGGAAGAGCGGCGCACGCTGGCGGTGCAGGCGCGCGGTGTGCTGAGCCTTGAGGAAGCCGGGTCCCTGGCCGAACTTGATCCCGACGCCATCGCCCGGGTATGCGCGGAAGTCTGGCCCGGGGCGCGGGATGCGGATGAACTGCATGATGCCCTGGTGGTGCTGGGGTTTCTGAGCGAGCAGGAGGGCTTAGATGGAAATCGGGAAGGTGCACGTGATTCAGGCTGGCAACACCTGTTCGAGCGTTTGGGCGAGACGCGCCGCGCCACCACTGCGCGTTTGCCGAACGATCGGGTGGTATGGGTCGCGGCCGAACGTCTGCAGGAATTGCTGGCGGTGTTTCCGGAAGCCGGACTCAACCCGAGCATCCAGCCGGTTGCGGAATCTAGCGCTGAACCGTTGACACGCGCAGCGGCGCTGGTCGAATTGTTGCGCAGCCGTCTGGAAGCCTCCGGCCCGGTCACCGTAAAGGATTTGGCGGATTTGTTGGGACTTGCGACTCCCGAAATCGAGCCCGCATTACTGGCACTGGAAGCGGAAGGCGCTGTGATGCGCGGGAGTTTCACACAACGATATCCGACCCCCTCACCCCCAGCCTCGGCAACTGCTCCCTGCGTTGCCCTACCTCCTGCATCCATGCAGTCGTCTCCCGCAGGGAGAGAGGGGGCAAACATTGAATGGTGCGAACGGCGTCTGCTGGCGCGCATCCATCGTTACACGCTTAAACGTCTGCGCAGCGAGATCGAGCCGGTGGCGCCGGCCGACTATCTGCGCTTTTTGTTCGAATGGCATGGCGTCGGCGCGCTCCGCGCCGACGGTCCGGCGGCGCTGGCCGCAGCACTGGAGCAGTTGGAAGGTTTCTCCGCTCCCGCGGCGACTTGGGAAACGGATATCCTGCCGGCGCGGGTCGCGGATTATGCGCCCTACATGCTGGATCAGCTGTGCGCCGGTGGCGCGGTGGCATGGATGCGAGTGCTGCCGCCACGCAGCGGCGACGACCAACGTCACGCCGGTCCGGTGCGCGGCACGCCGATTGCGTTGGTGGCGCGCGCGGCGCTGGCTCACTGGCGTGGACTGACGGACATGCCCGACCCGGTTGCCATCAATCTTTCGCATGCTGCGCGCGGCGTGCATGACGCACTCAAACAGCACGGCGCACTGTTCTTTTCGGATCTGCTGGACTTCACCGGTCTGTTGCATACCCAGGCGGAGGGCGCGCTCGGCGAACTGGCCGCCTGGGGGTTGGCGGCATCCGATACCTTCGCGGGCTTGCGCGCACTGATCATACCCGCCGGCAAACGCGCAGCTCTCGGCCGTTCTGCGCGCTACCGCCCGCGCCATGGCGATGCCTACGGCGTCAGCCAAGGGGGACGCTGGTCGCTGACCTCCCGGGGGATGATCACGGGCGATGCGGCGGCCGACAGCGAGGCGCTCACGCATCTCGCGCAGGTGCTGCTGCGCCGCTACGGCGTGGTATTCCGCAAAGTATTGGAGCGGGAGAGCGGGTTGCCGCCCTGGCGCGAGCTGCTCTATATATATAGAAGGCTTGAAGCCCGCGGCGAGCTGCGCGGCGGGCGCTTCGTGGATGGTTTCGCCGGCGAGCAGTTCGCGCTGCCGGAGGCGGTAGGGGCGCTGCGCGAAGTCCGCCGCCGTGAGAAAACCGGCGAACTGCTATCCGTAGCGGCCGCCGATGTCCTGAATCTGGTGGGTATCGTTACGCCGGGCGCGCGCGTGCCGGTGCAGGGCGAGAATCGCGTGCTTTACCGCGACGGTGTGCCGCTGGCGGTGCAGGTGGCCGAGGAAGTGCGGTTCCTGGAAGCGGTGACGGCCGATGCCGAATGGGCGTTGCGCAACCGGCTGCTGCGGCGCACACAGCCGCCCGCGTCCGGCACCGTTCAATAGATCAGAAGCGTTTCAATAAGCGGAGATACACCATGGTCACAAGCAAGCGCAAGCAGCGGTCCGTACGCCGCGTTTCCAAGCCGAAGCCGGCCGCCGGCAGCCGCTTTCCGAACGAGACTTCGGGCTACCGGCGCGCACGCAATCGTCTGCTGAAAGCGGAAATGGCGTTGCGCAAACAAATCGAGGCGGTGGCCGCGCTGCGCCGCAGGTTGTCAGCGGGCGGCGCCGTGCCGCAGGACTACGTGTTCGAGGGCGTGGACCCGCTCATGGGGGTGCGCAGTGTGCGGCTCTCGGAGCTGTTTGCGCCCGGCAAAGATACGCTGATTCTTTACAGCTTCATGTATGGCACGGCCATGGCGCAGCCTTGTCCAAGTTGCACTTCGATCATTGATTCGCTGGATGGCGCCGCCACGCATGTCGGCCAGCGCGTGAACCTGGCGGTGGTGGCGAAATCGCCGTTGCCGCGCATTCTCAATTTCGCGCGCGAGCGCGGCTGGCGGCATGTGCAGCTGTTGTCATCGTCTGGCAACAGCTACAACCGCGACTACCACGCCGAGGACGAAGCGGGCAAACAATGGCCGATCCTGAACGTGTTCGTGAAAAGCAACGGCAAGCTGCGTCACTTCTGGGCCAGTGAATTGCTGTTTGCCAAGCCCGAGAAAGGCCAGAATCCTCGGCACGTGGACATGATCTGGCCGCTGTGGAATCTGTTGGATGTCACCCCCGAGGGCAGGGGCAGGGATTGGTATCCAAAACTGCATTACGGAAACTAACAGGAGCTGATACTAGCTGACCGATTCCCCGGCGGTGGCAATGGCTTCGCTGGAATGGTCCTCCGTGAGCAGTTGTTCCAGTTCCTTGGCGGCTTCCTTCGAGGTCTGGATCATTTTGTTCTCGTCGCGGAACACGGCAAACTGGCGTTGCAGCAACGCCTCATCGTATGTCTGGAACATTTCGATGGTGCCGGTGGTTTCTTGGGCGCTCAAACCCAGCTTCTGCAGCAGGTCAGCGGCGAGTCTGAGGCTGGAGAACAGGGTTTCACGCACGATGACTTTGACACCCAGCTCCATGAGCAGGTGCGCGTGGTAACGGTTGCGGGCGCGGGCCAGGAGCGTGAGATTGGGGAAATGCTTGCGCACCATGGCGGCGGCGCGCACCGAGGCCTCCACATCGTCGATGGCGAGCACCAGGAATTTTGCCTGCTCGGCCTTGGCGGCGCGCAGCAGGTCGAGTCGTGAGGCGTCGCCGTAATAGATTTTGTTGCCGAAGCGGCGGATCACATCCACCTGTTCATGGTCGGCTTCCAGCGCCGTGAAGGGGATATTCTTCATGCGCAACAGACGGCCAACAACCTGGCCGAAACGGCCGAAGCCGGCGATGATCACCGGATTGCCGGGCTCGTCGATGCGGTCGAACTCCGGCGGCGCATTCTCGTCCTGGAAGCGTTGAATGACCTTTTCATTGAAGAGCACCAGCAACGGCGTGGCGGCCATGGACAGCGTCACCGCCAGGTTCAGCAAATCCACCAGCGACTGGGTGAAGATGTGATAACCGGCGGCGCTGTTGAAGATCACGAAGGCGAATTCACCGCCCAGGGACAGATCGAAGGCCAGCATGCGCGGCGCCGGACCCGGCAGTTTGTAGAGCTTGCCCATCAAGTAGAGCACCACGCCTTTGAGCGCCAACATGCCTGCCACCACGCCGATAACGAGCAGCGGTATCTTCGCCAGCAGGCCGAGATTCACCGACATGCCCACCGCCAGGAAGAACAGGCCCAGCAGCAAACCCTTGAAGGGTTCCAGATCGGCTTCCAGTTCATGCCGGTAGCTGGAATCCGCCAGCAGCACACCGGCGATGAAGGCGCCCAACCCCATGGACAGGCCGGCGGCGTTGGCGATGAGTCCGGCGCCAATCACAATCAGCAGCGCCGTGGCGGTGAAGATTTCCGGATTGCCGAACTGCACCACGAAACGGAACAGCGGCCGCAGCAGCAAGCGTCCACCCAGCACCAGCGCCGCTACCACCATCACGATGATGATAAGAGAGACCAGGAAATGCGCCGGGTGCAGCGGCTCGCCGCCGTGCGCCAGGCGCAGCAGCGCCAGCACCGGGATGGCGGCGATGTCCTGGAACAGCAGGATACCGAAGGCCGCGCGGCCATGGTGATCCATGAGCTGTTTCTTCTCCGCCAACATCTGCAGCACGAAGGCGGTGGAGGACAGCGACAACCCGAAGCCCGCCACCAGCGCCGGCACCAGCTCCAGACCCAGCGCCCGGGCCGCGAGCGTCAGCAACGCGGTGCTTACCGCCACCTGCACCATGCCCATGCCGAACACCGTGCGGCGCAGCACCCACAGGCGCGAAGGCTGTAGTTCCAGGCCGATGATAAACAGCAGCAGCACCACGCCGATTTCGGAGAAATTCAGGATTGCATCCACGCCGGTAATCAGTCTGAGGCACCAGGGTCCGATGACCACGCCGGCGATGAGGTAGCCGAGTACCGAACCAAAGCCGGATTTGCGCGACAACGGCACCGCGATACAGGCGGCGATCAGGAACACAACGGCTTGCGGCAGGAAATTCATGGCGGTCTCCGGGCGGGGAGGGACCAGCTTACGCAAGTCCCAGTATGAAATGTAGAAGCGGTTTCTGGTCCCGGTAAAGGATTTATCGTCGGGCGACTTCCGCATGAGGCACTCAGCAAATACAGTGCACCCGTCAGCAGTGACTGCCGCTTCAATGCCCGACCTTGGCTGATGCAGCAGGGCCGCGAGCAGGCGGCGGCCGGGATCATCCCTGAAATTCCGGCCACGCCTCACCCCGACGCCGCCGGGGGCCGGCGGTGCGGTGCTTCAAGACCGACTGCAACGGGCACGGCATGCTGCTATCTTAAGGCACCCGAAAAACATGGCGCGATGTCTTGCAGGCAGTTCCAACTGCAAGAGGGTGCCGGTGGATGGAGCATGCGGGCTATGGATGCGGACCAGCAGGCGCGACTGGGCGCGCTCGTGATGATGCGTTCGCGGGCGTCGAAATACGCCCTGTACGGCACGCTCATCGCTGTCGCGAGCGTCATCATCGGCACGCTGCTGGTGGCCTATGTCAGCGTCGGTTTCGTCAATGTTGATTCCATCGCCGGCGCGCAACGGGGCAACATCGCTCTGTGGGTGCTCGATTGCATGCCATTTGTGTTTGCCGCCTGGGGACAGTATGCCAGCCTCAAGATGACGCGCGAGGCCAACCAGCTCATACGCGACAACACCCATGACCTGCGCACCGCACTCAAGGAGGAGCAGGTCAGCAGCCAGGCCAAGAGCGATTTCTTCGCGCGCATGAGTCACGAGCTGCGTGCGCCGCTCAACGGCATCGTGGGCATGAGCGAGCTGCTGGTGGACGGACAACTCGGCGAGGAACAGCGTCGCCAGATCGGCATTATCCAGAGCTCGGCGCAGAACCTCCTCAGCCTCATCAACGATATCCTCGATCTTTCCAAGATCGAGGCCGGCAAACTTCTGCTTGAACACGTTGAATTCAATCTGCAGGAGTGCATTGAAAGCGCGGTGGCGGTGCTGGCGCACTCGGCGCAGCGCAAGAATCTCAAGCTCAGTGTGCGCATGCAACCGGACGCTCCGCGGCGCCTGAGCGGCGACCCGGGGCGGCTGCGGCAAATCATCATCAATCTCGTAAGCAATGCCATCAAGTTCACCGACAAGGGCGAAATCACGGTAACGGTCCAGATACCCGGACCGCCCGCAAAACATCTGTATACGCTGCGCGTTGAAGTGACGGACAGCGGTATCGGCATCACATCCGGGGAGCAGGCAGCGCTTTTCCAGCCCTATCACCAGGCTGGAGCGAATGCCGTCCGCAAGCCGGAAGGCACCGGGTTGGGACTGGCCATTACGCGTGAGCTGGTGGAGGCCATGGGCGGGGAGATCGGCGTGGTGAGCGAGCCTGGCAAGGGCAGTCGCTTCTGGTTCAACGCGCACCTGGGGGAAGTGGAACCGGCGGCGGCGGGAACCGGCACTGCCACGCTGCGCCTCGAGGGGTTGCGGGTGCTGGTGGCGGATGCGAACGACAGCACCCGGCTCATCCTTGCCGACCAGTTGCGTGCACTCGGCATGGAGGCGGAGGAGGCGCGCGACGGCATCGAGGCGCTGCAGCGGGTGCTGCTGGGCGTCAAGCGTGACCGGCCCTTCGATTTGCTGTTCACGGACATCTTCCTGCCGCACATGACGGGCGATGTACTTGGGCAGGAACTGCGGCAACGCGCGGAGACCGCCGCTGTGGTACTGGCGGTGGTGACCCACAGTGGCGCGCGCGGTGACGCCGCGCGCCTCAACCAGATGGGTTTTGCCGGGTATTTCGGCAATGGCATCCTGCCCGCCGATCTGCGCGAGGCGGTGGCGGCGCTCATGGACACGCGCGCGCTGGCCGAGGAAGAGCGCCGCCGCCACGGTCTGGTGACGCGTTACTCGTTGAGCGAGAGCCGTCGGCAGGCGCGGCGCCTGCTGCTGGTGGACGACAGTGCGGTGGACCGCGAGGTGAGCCTGCGTGCCATCAACGAGTTGGGCTGCAGTGCGGACGTCGCCGCCAGCGGCGCGGAAGCGCTCGCCGTCCTGGAGCGGAACACGTACAACGCGGTGCTGCTCGACATGCACCTGCCGGACAGCGACGGACCCAGCTTGCTGGAGCGGATCCGCGCGCTCCGCGGTGAAGCCGGACGCGTGCCGGTCATCATGCTGACTGCGGGGCTCGCGGATTCCGAACGCCGGCTCTGCCGCGAGCTGGGTGCCAACGACTTTCTCATCAAGCCGGTGGAGCGGGAGCTGTTCCGCCACACGCTCGCCAAATATGTACCGCTGAGCGTGCCGAGTGAGGGCGGCATTGCCGAGCAGGAACGACTGTTGGCGCTGTTTTTCCGCGAGGCGACCCGGCGCATCGGCGTGGCGAAGGCCGCGTTCGAAGCCGGGGATACGCGCAGCATTGCCGCGCAGGCGCATACCCTCAAGAGCATCACCGCCCACGTGCAGGCTGATGACATGCGCGCTGCCGCCGCGCGCCTTGAGGTCCTGGCCAAGGCCGGACAGCTGAGGCAGATCAAACCGCTGCTCGCGGAACTGGAACAGCAGCTTGCCGCGTTGCGCAGCAAACACGGGGCCGCCGAAGATCCCACGGTACGCGTGAGCCGGCATTGAACAGCGCCTGGCTTGACAGATGCAGTGGAGCGGGTAATTTGTGCGCACAGTCTCTCCGCGGAGTCGCCCCATGACGAGCACCCACGCTGCCCGCCGCTGGTTCTGGTACTGCCTGCTGCTTGTGCCCTACGCGGGCGTGCTGTGGGTGCCGTTCTACAACCGTGTGGATCCGGTGGTATTCGGCATCCCGTTCTTTTACTGGTTCCAGTTCGCGTGGATCATCGTCACCGCCATCATTACGGCGCTCGCTTATTTTGCCAAAGTATAAAAACAACCATTGGGGGTGCGCATGAACCGGCCGGCGCTCGCGGTTTTTATCCTGTTGTTTGCCCTGGTCACGGTGCTGGGCTTCGTGGCCGCCCGCTGGCGGCGTGGGGACCTGAATCATCTGAATGAATGGGGTCTGGCGGGGCGGCGTTTCGGCACCGTGGTCACCTGGTTCCTGCTGGGTGGCGATCTCTACACCGCCTATACCTTCATCGCGGTGCCGGCGCTGGTGTTCGGCGCCGGCGCCATCGGTTTTTTCGCGCTGCCGTACACTTTGATGGTGTATCCCTTCGTATACGTGGTGTTCCCGCGGCTATGGTCCGTGTCCCACAAGCACGGTTACGTGACCGCTTCGGATTTCGTGCGCGGCCGCTATGACAGCGGTCTGCTGGCGCTGGTGGTGGCCGTCACCGGCATCCTGGCGACCATGCCCTACATCGCCCTGCAGCTGGTGGGCATCCAGGTGGTGATCGCCGCCATGGGATTCACCGGCACCGGACTGGTGGGCGACCTGCCGCTGATCATCGCCTTTGTGATTCTGGCGGCCTTTACCTACACCAGCGGCCTGCGGGCGCCGGCGCTGATCGCCATCGTCAAGGACCTGCTGATCTATATCGTCATCATTACCGCGGTGATTGTCATTCCCATGCAACTGGGCGGTTACGCACATATCTTCGCCGCCATTCCCGCGGACAAGTTGCTGCTCAAGCCGCCGTCAGGCGCCAATCTCGGCACCTACAGCGCCTACGCCACCCTGGCACTGGGTTCGGCCCTGGCCCTGTTCCTGTATCCGCATTGCGTGAACGGCGTGTTGAGCGCCAGCAGCCGCAAAGTCATCAAGCGCAACATGTCGCTGCTGCCGGCCTATTCGCTGGTGCTGGCGCTGATCGCGTTCCTGGGTTACATGGCGGTGGCCGCGGGGGTGCAGCACGATCCCGCCTATGCGGGCTGGTTCAAGCAGTATGGCAGTACTTTCGCAGTGCCGGCGCTGCTGCTGCATTCCTTCCCGGCCTGGTTCGCGGGCGTGGGCTTCGCCGCCATCGCCATCGGCGCGCTGGTGCCGGCGGCCATCATGTCGATAGCCTCGTCCAATCTGTTCACGCGCAACATCTACAAGGAATATCTCAAGCCCGGCGCCACCCCGGCGCAGGAAGCGCGCATGGCGAAGCTGATGTCGCTGATCGTGAAACTCGGGGCGCTGGCGTTCATCCTGTTTCTTCCCGGAAAATATGCCATCCAGCTGCAATTGTTGGGTGGAGTGTGGATCATCCAGACGCTGCCGGCGGTGGTCATCGGCCTGTACACGCGTTGGTTGCACCGTTGGGCGCTGCTGTTGGGCTGGCTCGCCGGCATGCTGTTGGGCACCGGCATGGTAGCCACGCAGCATTTCAAGTCCTCTATTTATCCGTTGCATGTCGGCGACTTGACCGTGCCGGGTTATGCGGCGCTGTATTCGCTGCCCGTCAATATCGGAATCGCCATTGTCTTGACGCTGGCCCTGCGTGCGCTAAAAACACCGGCGGGCGTGGATCAGACTGCATCCACGGATTACGAGCACGACACGCCATGAGCCTGGAACGCCTCATCGGTCTGGCGGCGGCAAGCCTTACCACCATTTCGTTCCTGCCGCAGGCGTATCGCTCATTGCGCACCCACGATACCCGCGGCATCTCGCTCGGCATGTATGCGCTGTTCACCCTTGGCATTGCCTTATGGCTGATTTACGGCATATTGATCCACGATCTGCCGGTGACGCTCGCCAACGGCGTAACCCTGGTGTTGACGCTGGTGGTGCTGGCGCTCAAGCTGCGCTACGGTTGAGACGGCCGGCGGATATCAAACCATGCGGAAAGCTCTGATGTTGCTGCTGTTGGCGGGTGCGTGCTTGGCGCAAGCGGCGCACGCGGACGACAACGATATCTATTCGCCGGGCATGAGTTCATCGGTGGATCTCGGCCAGTATCACACGGATTTTGCCTACGCCGACGGCAATCATCGGGCCGACATCAGCCGCTACGGCATCACCTTCGTGCAACCGCTGGCGCCGGATGCGGGCTTCGGCCTGCAGGGTGGCTACATGACCGCCGGCGTGAACAACCCCACCCTCAATGCGCTCGCCGACGGCTACGGCCCGTTCCTGGGATTGTTCGTCGCCTGGCAGCCCATGCTCGGCAATTATTGGGACCTTGATTTCCACGCCGGCTACACCTGGCATGACATGAGTTACCAGGGGCAGAACCAGCAGGCGGACGTCACCTGGTACTCGAGCTTCGTTTCCCTGGGGCCGGTGTTGCGCCTGTGGCGCTGGCGCGTATCCGCGGGCGGCTATTACCAGCATTTCGACGGCACTGAAAACGATACCGGCACCGTCAACGGCCGTCAGGATTTTTCCGCCGCCCATTCCACCGGCGCCTATTTCGGTTTTGCCTATTACCTGGACCGCACCGGTTCCGTGGGCATCTATGCCACCAGCGGCGCGCGCCACGGCGTGCAGCTGGTTTTCAAGCGGCAATTCTAACGGCAGCAGAATTTCCCGTCGTGCTCACCAGCAGCGCGGTATGATTAGGTCCATAAGACATTGATATTTTCACTCGGGAGAATCGCATGCATCATTGGATGTCGCTGGTGTTCCTGGCGGCCGGGATCATCCTGGCGGTCATGGAAATGGCCACCCTCACGTTTTATCTGGCGGGTTTGTCGTTCGCGGCGCTGGCCACGGCGCTTTACACTTGGCTGTACCCTGCGGTTTGGTGGCAGGCAGCCATCGTGTTCGCGGTGGCGGCGGTCATTGCGCTGCCGCTGGCGCATCTGCTGCGCAGGCGCCTGCAGGCCAGCCGCACCAACAGCCGTCTGGACGACATGGACAAGGGCGCGCTGGTGACGGTGGCGGAGGACAATAACGGCGCTCTCAAGGTCAAGTACCGCGACTCCCTGTGGGAAGCGGTGTGGGAAGGCGGCGAGCGGCCCAAGATCGGCGCGCGCGCCGAAGTGGTGGCGCGGGATGGTTCGCGGCTGCGCATCAAGGCCACGGGCTGACAAGCATACTTTCACTGCTTAAGGAGTAGTTCATGGGCATTTCCATTTCCGCAGTTTTTGGTTTACTCATCATCCTGTGGGCGGCGGTCATGATCGTCCGCGCGGTGCGCATCGTGCCGCAGCAGCAGGCCTGGGTCATCGAGCGCTTGGGCAAGTTCCACGGGGTGCTGGTTTCGGGCATCCAGATCATCGTGCCGTTCTTCGACCGCGTGGCCTACAAATTCGACATGCGCGAGATTCCCATGGACGTGCCCGAGCAGGTGTGCATCACCAAGGACAACACGCGCCTGTCGGTGGACGGCGTGCTCTACTACCAGATCACCGACGCGCAGAACGCCGCCTACGGCACCAGTAATGTGATTACCGCGGTGGTGCAGCTGGTACAAACCACCATGCGCGCCGAAGTCGGCAAGCTGGCGCTGGATGAATGCCTGTCACAGCGCGACACCCTGAACAGGGGCGTGGTGGATGTGCTCACCCAAGCCGCCACCAGTTGGGGCGTGAAGGTGCTGCGTTACGAGATCCGCAATCTCACGCCGCCGGACGAAATCCAGAGAGCTATGGAGCTGCAGCTTACCGCCGAACGCCAGAAGCGCGCCGCCATCGCCAAATCCGAAGGCGACCGCCAGCAGGCCATCAACCAGTCGGAAGGCCAGAAGCAGAGCCAGATCAACAACGCCGAAGGCGAACGTCAGTCCGCCATCCTGCGCGCCGACGGCCAGGGCCAGGCCATCGCCACCGTGGCCATGGCCACCGCCAAGGCGATTTCCGACATCGGTAAAGCCGTGGCCGGCGAGGGTGGCGCCGACGCGCTGCACTATCAGCTGGGCCAGCAGTGGGTGCAGCAGTGGGGACTCATCGCCAAGAATTCCACCGTCACCGTGGTGCCGGCCAATATGGGCGATCTTTCCGCCATGGTGGGTTCGCTGCTCTCGCAGGCGGGGAATGCGAAGCCGGGCGGGAAGGGTTGAGTACAAGAGAGATGTGTCCGTAGACGGCCCTTGCGCGACTCGTAACCAAACCATGTAGACTAAACACGGGTAAGTCCTAAGCGATAGCATGCAAATCACACTATGAGCCATAAGACAATTGCCTACTTTAAAACCGACACAATTGCAGAAGCAGTTTTTGAGATTCGGTTTGACACAACTCTACAGCCAGCATTTCTCCCGGGTCTCCTATATGGCCTTGAGGAAGTAAAGGCTAGATTCCCCTCATCCGAGGCTTTGCCAGCGAGTCAATTGCCGGTTCAGCTTCTCAATGTAAATCCGGAATTGCTATTTACGGCGACACATAAGATGGTAGGCGGCAAGGAAGCCCTACTAGTGGGACCGCGAAGCCTTGCTTTTAGCGTTACCAAGCCTTACCCAAGGTGGAATAATTTCCGAACGAATATCCTATGGGTGATTGGTGTGGCAAAGAAGGCTCAAATTTATGAACGGGTTATTTCTAGTACTCTACGATATATAAATGTATTTCCATTAACATTTAATGAAAACCCATTTGGGCTGGATGCGCTTAATTTGCATGTCAAATTCGGGGATAATGAAATTCACCCTCGAATGCAACAATCAGAAGGCGTTTTTCTGCGGGCCGACATTAGGAAGGGCGAATTTCAGACCACTACTTTGATTACAGCGCCTGCCAAGATGACAAGCCCAAAAGACAGCTCTATAGTTGCTGAGGGAGCACTATTGGATATCAGTGTTCAAAGGCAATATTTAGATCATTACTTCGAGGCTAAAACAGAATCTATAGTTGATGAGACTCACGAGATTGAGAAGTCCATTTTCATGTCGCTTTTAACAAAAAATGCTACAGATATGCTGGAGCCGATCTATGAATAGGGACGTTATAGTAGGCTCGCGTCTTAATTTGCTTGACTCATACCAAGAACAAATTTTTAGTACAACCGTCTCTTTTGGGGACATTTCAATATTTTGGAACACTGGCCCAAATGTAACATTCCGCTGGGCCGCATTTTCGCCAACACTCATAGCAGCGGAATCTCTCGGAAACTTGGTGCGTGCACAGCTGACGAATGAGCCACTGGAACGAGGGATGTACCATCCAAGTCAGTCAATGTTCGAATCAATCATGTATTTGGCCGGTAGGAACGCTGGAATTTGCCTTCAGACAATCCTTAGAGATCCTGCGAATACTAATGTGCTGCCCGATATGCTAGAACTTCTTGGTCGAATTCGTTCAGATAATTTTGCAGACTTGGGGGTTGAAGTCGTCGCAGAATTCCTTAGCGACAAAAGAGTCACGGTCAGAGATGGTACTGTTAAAGCTCTGGAGGGATGGGCTACACCAAGAGCAATTGCCTTATTGCAGAATCATGCCTCAGCGGAAGGTAATCGAGCCATAAAAGACTATATGTTGCAAGTAATTGAAGACTTCCAAATACACGAGTCGTTGCAGAGTAATGTATTTGAATTGTATAAACTTAAACTGCCGCTCAGAGATTCGAGACATTCTTTGACAGTGCTGTATGCCAACCCGCTTCCTTGCGCGTGATGTTAAATGGAGAGATTTTCAATCCTATGGCACGGAAAGTCAGCGCCCGACAGATTGGTTTGGAGCCGATTGTCTTAATGAATTTGGCACACAAAATAACTCACTTTCAGTATGGATTCTAGATGGTGAGAATAATGATGAGATTAAGGCTGTTGCAACTGCTCTTTTGGCCAAACCTGAACGCTGTCTGAATCCAGTCGAAGTAGCATGGATTTCAGTTGCAGATGTTGAAAAGCTTGGTCTCGCTGTAACTCCCACCCTAGGGCAAACTGGCTATACTCTTTGGCGCAAAAGACACGGAGATTTTCAGGATTTAACTATTGATGCTATCTGCGAAGTTGGAAAGCTGTTTGCGGCAGCGGTGAAAATAAATGGCAAAGTGCAGAGATTCACGAAAGGGCAAGTAAAGAATTTAGCCAGAGAAGCTAAAAAGGCAAACGTTTTGGATGATGCATACCTACATCAATCGGTTAAGGATTGTCTGTGATAAGGGGCCTTACTCTCATAATCAGTTCGCAAAACGCTTCTCTGGGCAGTGTTTAGAGAGTTGAGTGGCGCCAGCTACCGATGGCTTAGATAGGCATAGGATCGCCCGGAAACGATACCCACGTCGCCAAAGCATAGCGTGAAGCCTTCATGCTTAGGCTCTGCGGCAAGAGCAGGGTAGCGGCGAATCCTGATGCCGACGTGGCGAGCGGGTGCTGCCTGTAGCCGATCACTAGGAAATCATGCTGCAATTCCCGTCCGGCGTTCTCACCGGCTCCTACTTTTGTAGTCACGCCGAACGCCAGCACCGCTATGTGCAGTTCCAGCGATTTGTAACTCCTGCGCCCAACTTTAAGAATAGCTCATGCCCCGCGTCGGTAAGCCCTGAAGGAGAGAAAGCCACCGAGGGCCGGCATGATGACCGCGACGGTGGGCAGGATGCCTGGAACGCGAAGGCATTACGGTCATTCTTTCGAGAACACTATTTCTTACGGCCCGGTAACAGCAGCAGCACTCCGCCGAGCACGATGGCGCCCACGCCCGCCCACATGGGCACATTCACATGGCCCTCGCGTTTCACCGCCAATTGTATCGGTCCGATGGTGGTCTCATGGCTGGATTTTTGATAGTTGAATCCACCGTATACCAGTCCCAGTAAGCCGGCGACTATCAGCAGGATTGCAATAATTTTTATTGGGTTCATTGCGCTTTCTCCATTAGACAAGGTATGCGATCAACGGCAACAGGCGGCTGTCCGCTGGTTCAGCCCCAGCGTGCGCTTGACCTCAACTATACGCCAGGGCAATGTCGGACATGAATGTTGAAGGAAATATAAAAAAGGCGGCCCCCGGAACGGGCCGCCTGGTTTGATTATTTTCGATTACTTGCCGGTCAAGTCCGTCTTAATTTAGAGACTGACTCAGTGTTTACCAGCAGGATGGATCACGGCAGGTAAAGTTGATAGCCGTGTTCCTGGTAAATAACCAGCGTGGTCGCGGCTGACAAGGTCTCTTCGACATTCGAATTCACCTCGCCGCCTTCGATCTGGTGCTTGATAAGGGCCTGGCCATCCACCAGCAGTTGTACACCAACGGCGTTGAGTTTGTTGATCAGATCCGTATTCGGGTTGGTGACCTGAAAGCGGGTTTTGTAACTGCCATCGGCGATCACGATGGGGGTGGCATCGCCGTGGATCACGACCACGAATCTGAGGTTTTTCTTGGCAACCCCGGCGGACGCGAACGCGTTGACCGCCTGTGCGACCGCTTCAAGTCCAGGGTTGACTTTGCCGGCATCGCCGCCCTCGTCCAAGTCAAAGACTACCTTATAAATCTTGTACCTGCTGGGTTGTGGCGAAGTCGCCGGCAGCGGTTTTACCGTACCGTACCCCTGGATCAGGGGGAAAGGCTCGGTCTTGCTGGCTTTGGCGAAGACCGTGGCTGAAAACGCGAGACCGGCAAACACGGCCAGCAAAATCGCAATTTTTCTTAGCATGACGTGGCTCCTTTGGCCTTGGGCTGGATTGCAGGGTTGAACCTGAGCATAGACTAGCATAGATGATGCAACGGACTAATCTCGATCAGATGCATGTGACGTATAAGGCTGGAGAACCATTTCTCGGCGGGCGGGTAACTGCTGCAACCTTCGGAGGTATTAAGGTTCCAGCAGGTTTACCTGCGCCACGCCGCTGCTGATGACTTGCGGTGCGGCCTGCGTGGTTGCAGGCAACCACAACATCGCTGCCAGAATCAGCAGCGTCGAGCGGACGGATACCATGTGAGAATCTCCTGATGGTAAGTCTTGGACCATGACATCTCGACATTTATTACGGCCCTCGACAGGGGACGATTGAAAAGCTGGCGTTTTCACAGCTAGAAGACATCTTAAAAGACCCTCTCCCTCCGAGGGGTGAGGGGCGCTAGAACTGACAGGCCAAAGTCCGGCCATACCCTCACCCGCCCCTTCGTGGCACCCTCTCCCGGAGGGAAAAGGGTCATGCCGTATTTTTGAGATAGCTTCTAGGTAGAATGAGCCCACTTTATCTGCTTGCGCACCACTTCCGTCATGCATAACGCGGTTACCAAACGTTCGGTCAATATCAATAAGCTGGAAAAGCGCCTGCGCCGCAATGTGGGCAAGGCTATCCAGGATTTCAACATGATCGAGGCCGGCGACCGGGTGATGGTGTGCCTCTCGGGCGGCAAGGATTCCTACACGCTGCTGGATATTCTGCTGAAGCTCCGGCAGAGCGCGCCGGTGGCGTTCGAGATGCTGGCGGTGAATCTCGACCAGAAGCAGCCCGGTTTCCCGGAACAGGTACTGCCGGAGTATCTGACGAAAATCGGCGTGCCGTTCCACATCCTGGAGCAGGATACCTACAGCGTCGTGAAGCGCGTGATCCCGGAAGGCAAGACCACCTGCGGCTTGTGTTCGCGGCTGCGGCGCGGCGCGCTCTACACGTTTGCGGCGCAACACGGCATCACCAAGATCGCCCTGGGACACCACCGCGGCGACATCATCGAAACCTTTTTCCTGAATCTGTTCTACGCCGGCAAGCTGCAAGCCATGCCGCCCAAGCTGCAATCCGACGACGGCAAGCACGTGGTGATCCGGCCGCTGGCGTATTGCGAGGAACGCGACATCGCCAAGTACGCGACGTACCGCGAGTTCCCCATCATCCCCTGCAATCTGTGCGGCTCCCAGGAGCATCTGCAGCGCCAGGCGGTGAAGAGCATGCTGGCGGAATGGGAACGCCAGTTTCCCGGCCGCACCAATTCCATATTCGCCGCGCTCCAAAACGTGGCGCCTGCGCACCTGGCCGATCCGAAGTTGTTCAATTTCGGGGCTCTGGGTGCGCGCCAAACGCCGAGACAGGATTGGCTGGTGCCGGAAGCCGGGGATGCGGAGCCGCGCGAGGACCTGCTGATGGCCACGGTTTCCGTGCACGATCTGCTCAGAACCCTGCCGCAGGCACGGCCGGCGGATTCTGAAATCCGGCCCGCATGACCGCCGGCGGCGACAGCGCTTCGAACATGACTGCGGTCGCGGTGGAATCCGGTTATTTTCCCAACGGCAAGCTTGCGGGATTCGCAAACAGCGGATTGCAGTTGTTTTTTATTAAAACCCCCGCGGATTTGAAAATCCAAACCTGCGCGGTGCTGTGCCTCACGCCGAATCTGCTTGCCGGCGGGATGACGCGCGCCCAATGGCAGGCCGCTGTGCCGGATGCCGTCATGGTTGTGGACGAATCCGTGGCGCAAGCGGGCGAGGTGCGGATTTCAAACCACTGGCCGGCGGCGGCCATCGCCGGCACCCTGTCACTGGCGGCGGCCATGGCGCGTCAGCGGCAGCAGGTGCGCCAGCTCACGGACGTGGGCGTGGCCTTGTCCAGCGAGCGCAGCCATCAGGCGTTGCTGGAACTGATCCTCACGCAAGCGCGGCGTCTCGCGGGCTGCGATGCCGCCACCATCTTTCTCACCGAGAAACACCCGGACGGCTCGTCGGAACTGGTGATGCGTCTGGCGCAGAACGAATCCGTGGAGTTCCCCTTCGAGGAAGAACGCCTGCCCCTGGACCTGACCTCCATCGCCGGTTATGTGACGGTGACCGGCGAGGAAATCAACCTCGCGGATGCCTATGCGCCGCCGGTGGATAGGCCCTGGCGGTTCAACGGCAGCTTTGACCAGCGTTTCGGTTATCGCACCAGCTCGTTGTATGCGGTGGCGTTGCGCATCCCGCAAGGGGAAATCATCGGCGGCATCGAGTTTATCAACCGCAAGCGCAATCCGGCGGCACGGCTCACCAGCCCGGAAGCCACCCTCAGTGAAATCCTGCCGTTCAACGACGAGATACTGCCGCTGCTGCGCTCGCTGGCCAGCCAGGCGGCCGTCGCCATTGACAACAACCGCTTGCTGCTGGCCATCGAGGACATGTTCGAGGGCTTCGTGGTGGCGTCCGTGACCGCCATCGAGCAACGCGATCCCGCCACCAGCGGCCATTCCTTCCGGGTGGCGCGCCTGACCACCGGGCTGGCCGAGGCCCTGCCGCGTTCCGGGGTGGCGCGCTTTCGCGGCATGCATTTCAACGCCAGGCAACTGCGCGAGCTGCGCTACGCGGCCTTGCTGCATGATTTCGGCAAGATCGGGGTGCGCGAGCATGTGCTGGTGAAAGCCCATAAGCTCACCCCCGAGAGCTACCAGGCGATACGCGAGCGCATCAGCGTGGAAACCGAACGCCTCAAGCGCCGCGCGCTGGCGCAGCAATTGGTGATGTTGCGCAGCGGCATGGGCTCCCATGAGGAACTGCTGAATATCGAGCAGGAACTGGAGGGCAAACTGGCGGCGCTGGACGCCTACTGGGCGGCCATCCAGGAGGCCAATGAACCGGATATGCTGAAAAGCAAACCCAGCAAGGCGCTGAAGACCGCGAAAAGCTACACACTGTCGGAGCAGGATATTCCACTGCTCACCGAGGCCGAACACCGGGTATTGTCGATTCCGCGCGGCAGCCTCACGCCCGAGGAACGGCGCGAGATCGAATCCCATGTGGTACACACCTACAATTTTCTGCGGCGCATTCCCTGGCCCGCGGACCTGGCCGCCATTCCGGAAATCGCCGGCGCGCATCACGAGAAGCTCGACGGCAGCGGCTACCCCCGCGGCCGCACCCAGGCGGATATCCCGTTCCCTTCACGGCTGATGACAGTGGCGGATATCTACGATGCGCTCACCGCCGCGGACCGCCCCTACAAGAAATCCATGCCTTCGGAGCGGGCGTTTGTGATACTGGAAGACGAGGCCAAGCACGGCAAGCTGGACGCGGATCTGGTGAAGATTTTCGTGGAGGCGAAAATATTCACGCTGTCGGGCGAGGTGGTGACTGCCGCGGGCTAATACCCAATGGCAGGAGCCTTATCGGATGTTCTCAGCATCGCGACGGAGGCAGATTTTTGCTCCTGCATTGCTGCATTTCCGCCATTCAAGCTCCGCTTCCTGCTCCACTTGAAAGCCCAGGGCAGGCTTCCTGCCTGCCCGTTCGCGGCTGTTGCCGCTCACCCCTGGCGGTCACCGTCGCTCCCGCATAAAAATAGTTAGAAGCGTTCCCACACTGGCGTGAGATTTTCCGGCAGCGAAGCCTCGATGCCGGGCTGGTTCCAGGGCGTCGAAGGATTGTGGAAATCAGAACCGACCGAAGCTGACAGTTCAAAACGCAGGGCATAATGGGCAGCGGTAGCCCATTCATCGCGGTTACCGCCGCCGCAGATGACCTCGAGGCCGTCGCCGCCCGCCTGTTTGAAGGCCGTGAGCGCTTTGATGAGCCAGCTGCGCGTCATAGCGTAGCGCAATGGATGTGCCAACACCGCCTGGCCGCCGGCGGCATGTATCCAGCCGATGCTTTCTTCCAGGCTTGCCCAGATAGTTGCCACGTAACCGGGCTTGCCGTGGGCCAGGAAGCGTTGGAAGGCCTTCGGCGGGGTGTCGGCGTGTTGGCTGTCGCAGAGCCATTGGGCGAAATGCGTGCGCGTCACGTTGCCGTTGACCGCGAGCAGCTGCGCGCCCGCATAAGCACCCTGGATACCGTGGACGCTCAAGCGCCGACCGATCTCTGCCGCGCGGATTCCGCGCGCGGTTTGCAGGCGCGCTAGCCCGGCGTTGAGCTCCGCATTTGCGGGAGCGATATTTAGACCGATCACGTGCAGTGTCTTGTGTTCCCAGGTAGTTGAAATCTCCACGCCCGTCACGAAGCGGATGCCGGCGGTTTGCGCCGCTGTTTGAGCTTCCGGCAGGCCAGCCAGGCAATCGTGATCGGTGAGCGCCAGCAGTTGCACGCCGCGTGTGGCCGCGAGTTGCACCAGTTCCGTGGGCGTGAGACTGCCATCGGAGGCGCGGGAATGGAGGTGCAGATCAATCACGCGTCGAGGTCGGGAATCAGCAGGCTTTCGAGCTTGGCAATGTAATCCTTGATCTGCAGTTTGCGTTTCTTGAGACGTTTGAGCTGCAATTCATTGGTGTGGATATCCTCGGCCAGGCGGCTGATGGCGATGTCCAGGTCCCGGTGTTCCAAACGCAGTTGCTCGAGTTTAGAGCGGATTCCCTGGGGGAAACTGATTTCCATGATATGGCGATCCAGGCCGATGGAATCGGTGCGGGGGATGCCTGCCAACATACGGCTCCGCCGCTGAACGCGCAAGCGGCGTACTTGAAGGCAGCGCCGGCCAGCGATCCTGGAGTTTCCCCGAGACCATCTCAGCTAGAATAGTCCGGAGTAAAGTCCCGTTGAGCAAGCACCCGCATGGAAATTTTCAAGGTGTTCCACATCGAAGCCGCCCACCGGCTGCCGAACCTGCCGGCCAGCCACAAGTGCAGCCGCCTGCACGGCCATTCCTTCCGCGTGGAAATCCACATCAGCGGCGAACTTCAGCCGGCTACCGGCTGGGTCATGGATTTCGCCGATCTCAAGGAGGCGTTCCGGCCGGTTTTCGAAGCGCTCGACCATCGTTATCTGAATGAAATTCAGGGATTGGAAAACCCCACCAGTGAAATGCTGGCGCGCTGGATTTGGAAGCACCTCAGTCCCGTGTTGCCAGGTTTGTCTAAAGTAGTGATCGCTGAAACCTGTACTTCCGGTTGTGTGTACCGCGGCGAATGACCCCCGGAGGTGAAAGCATGCAGCGCAATTTATTATTGATCGCATCCATCCTGCTGTTGGCGGCATTCGCGGTCTCACCGGTGATGGCCATGAACAATCAGCGGTATCTGCTGGCCATGGCCGGCATGCACGCCGACGATGCACCGAGAGCGAGTCCGATTGCGATGCAAAAGCCCGCACAGCCGGTGTATGGCACCGAGGTGGTGTATGCCACGGTGAACGGCAAGCCGGTCCGCGGCTATTTCAGCGAACCGTTGCATGACAAACGTCCGTTGCCCGGCATCATCGTGATCCATGAATGGTGGGGCTTGAATGACAACATCCGCAGCATGGCGGATCAGCTCGCGGGCGAAGGTTACGCGGCGCTGGCGGTGGATCTGTATGGCGGACACTCTGCCAAGGATCCGGATGACGCCAAGAAACTCATGCTGGGTGTATTCAAAAATCCGGATGTGGCCAGGGATAACCTCAAGCAGGCTTATGCCTACCTGCAAGATCACGAACGCGCGCCGCGCATCGGCGTCATCGGCTGGTGCTTCGGCGGCGGCTGGTCGTTGCAGACCGCACTCATGTTCCCTGACACGCTGGCTGCGGCGGTCATGTATTACGGGCAGCCGCTGGACGACGTGGCGGGGCTGTCCACACTCAGGATGCCGCTCATGGGTTTTTTCGGCGAGCAGGACAAGGGCATTACCGTTCAAGACGTGCAGGCTTTCCAGAAAGCCCTGAAGGCGGCGAAGGTGCATGCGGAAATCCACGAGTATCCGCATGCCGGGCACGCCTTCGCCAATCCCTCCGGCGAGAACTACCGGCCCGCGGCGGCCACCGATGCCTGGAAGCGCACGCTAGCATTCTTTGCCCGCTACCTCAGGGGCGCGTAGCATTAGGTTTCCAGACTGCGTTATCAGGAAGCAGGGAGTCCCTCATGAAAAAGCTACTTTTTTTTCTGGCGTTTCTGTGTACCGGCGTGCTCGTGAACGCCCAGGCGGCAACCTATAAAGGCGTAACGGTGGCGGATTCCGCCAGCGTGGGCGGTAAAACCCTGGTGCTGAATGGCATGGGTTTGCGCACCAAATTCTTCTTCAAGATTTATGTCGGTGCGCTCTACTTGCCACAGAAAGCCGATACCGCCGCGGCGGTAATGTCCGAAAACGGACCGGATCGCATTCTCATGCATATGATCTATGCGGTCAGTAAGAGTCAGTTCGCGGACGCCTGGCATGATGGCTTCAAGGACAACAATCCGCAGATGAGCGACGCCGTGAAGGCCGGCATGGAACAGTTCATCGCCTATTTTGAGGAGTCGAAGCAGGGTGATGTCATCACCCTGGACTACGTGCCGGGCCAAGGCACGCAGGTCAGCTGGAACGGCGGCTTCCGGGGCAACATCCCCGGCGAGGATTTCCACAAGGCGCTGTTGAATGTGTTTCTCGGACCGAAGCCGCCCACCAGGGAACTGAAGGACGGCCTGCTGGGCCGGAATAGTTGAGAGTAGCGGGATGCCGGCAGCAGCCGGCATCTTCCTTTCACAGATATTGCCGCCAGTCGCGGGAGGCATCCGCATAGGCGATGAAGTGCGGATTGAGCAATGATTCCTTGCGGTTGTAGCGCAAGGGACTGCCATCCACGTTGATGACCTGGCCGCCGGCGGCCAGCAGCACCGCATGACCCGCCGCCGTGTCCCATTCCGAGGTAGGGCCGAGGCGCGGGTACACGTCCGCGGCGCCTTCCGCCACCAGACAAAATTTCAGGGCGCTGCCCCGCGACACGATTTCGTGAGCGCCGAGCTTTTCAAGATAACCGTCCAGTAATTCACCGCGATGTGAACGGCTCGCCACCACGCGCAGCGTTTTTCCGTCCAACGGCCGCACCTGAATGGCTTGCGGCGCGGCCCCGGTTTTCACCCGGTAAGCACCGGCACCCACCACGCCGTAGTAACTCAGGTTCTCCACCGGAATGTGCACCACACCCACCACCGGTGCATGCTCCTGAACCAGGGCGATATTCACGGTGAAATCGCCGTTTCTGTTGATGAATTCCTTGGTGCCGTCCAGCGGGTCCACCAGCCAGTAACTGCCCCAGCGGCGGCGTTCGGAGAACGGAATCTGGCTCGATTCTTCCGACAGCACCGGCAACTCCGGGGTGAGGCGTTGCAATCCCCTGACGATGGTGTCATGGGCCGCCATGTCGGCGGCGGTGACCGGGGATTGGTCGGATTTTTTATTTACGGCGAAATCCGTAGCGTAGATTTTCAGGATGCGCCGGCTGGTCATCCGGACGATGTCCAGCAACGGTTCCAGCATGCGCGAGTCGTCGTACCACACGTGTGATTCTCCGATTTCAGTGCGACGCCGTTATATCATACCGGCCATGCTGAAGCGCGTGAAAGCCATTGCCGATTGGTCCGGGATCGAGAGCGTGTTCCTGGACATGGACGGTACGCTCTTGGACCTGCATTTTGACAATCATTTCTGGCAGGAGCATGTGCCACTGCGTTTCGGCGAACGCCATGGAGTGACGCCCGCGGCGGCGCGCACGCATTTGCGGCCGCGCTTTCGAGCAATGCAAGGCAGCTTGCAGTGGTACTGCCTGGATCACTGGTCGCGGGAGCTGGATATGGATATCCTGGCGCTGAAGCGCGAGGTGCAACACCTGATCCAGGTGTTGCCGCACGCGCAGGAATTTCTCAACACCCTACGCGCCGCCGGCAAGCGGCTGGTATTGGTCACCAATGCGCATAGCGATGCGCTGGCGCTCAAGATGGAACGCACGCGACTCGACAGCTATTTCGATCGCATGGTGTCATCCCACAGCTTCGGCATGCCCAAGGAAACCCCCGGTTTCTGGCGGAGTCTGCGGGAAATCGAAAGCTTCGATCCGGCACGCAGCCTGCTGCTGGATGACAGCCTGCCGGTACTGCGTGCCGCACGCGACTACGGCATCCACAACGTCATCGCCATGCGCCGTCCGGACAGCCATCAGCCGCCGCGGGAGATCGAAGAATTTCCGTCGGTTGAGACGCTGGCGGAGCTGCTGCCTTGAATAAAGCAGTGAGGGCTGAGGTGTCAGGAATGAGGAGTGAGGGTTAAACGACAAGCAAACATTGACACGAAAATTTCACCCAGCATATGTTTTGAACGCCTTACGCGATGTACAGGGATGTACAAGTGCCGCGAGAGGCAGGATGCCGGGAGCGGCCCTCACGCCGTCACCGCCGCCGGCGCTGCGAACCCCCGTGCCCGCCCTCGCGGCGCTTGCCGCCCTGCGGATGATGCGGGTGCGCATGATAACGCTCGCGTTTCGCCGCCGGCTGCAGGGACGGCAGCAGGTCGGGCGTGATGTTGGCGCGGGGAATGCTGCGGCCAATATAAGCTTCAATCTCCGGCAGCGAGAAAGAGTATTCCTCGCAGGCAAAGCTGATGGCGTCGCCCTCGGCGCCGGCGCGCGCCGTACGGCCGATGCGGTGCACATAGTCCTCGGCGTCCTGAGGCAGATCGTAGTTGATGACATGGCTCACGTCGGGAATGTGTAGGCCCCGGGAAGCCACATCGGTGGTGACCAGGATGGGCAGTGAACCCTCGGTGAATTCCTTGAGCAGGCGCAGACGCTTGTTCTGGGGCACGTCGCCGGAGAGCACCGCGGCATTGAAGCCATTGCCCTTGAGACAAGCTTCGACGTTTTCGGCCACGCGCTTGGTGTTCACGAACACCATGGTGCGATGGGCTTCCAGATGCCGCAGCAGTCCCACCAGCAACGCGATCTTTTCGTTGGTGGCCGGCAGGTATAACACCTGGCGTACCTGATCAACGGTGACCTTGTCGGGTTCGATGCGCACGAACTGGGCGTTGTTCATGTGCTCGTAAGACAGCTCCATGACCCGGTAGGAGAGCGTCGCGGAGAACAGCATGTTGAGTCGCTCGGTGGGGTGCGGCATGCGCCGCATGAGAAAGCGCACATCGGCGATGAAGCCCATATCGAACATGCGGTCGGCTTCGTCCAGCACCATCACATCCAGGGCCTTGAGGTCGAAAACATGCTGCTTGAAGTAGTCAATCAACCGGCCGGGCGTGCCGATGAGTATGTCCACACCGGCGGCGACGGTGTCGCGCTGTTTGTCGTAGTTCTCGCCGCCGTACACCACCGTCTGTCTGAATCCCGTGTGCCGGCCAAGGACTTCCGCGTCCTTGTAAATTTGCACCGCCAATTCACGGGTAGGGGCCACCACCAGGGCGCGCGGCTGATTGTTGCGCCGTCCCGGGCGGGGGCCATGGACCAGCAGCTTCTGGTACAGAGCCAGCAGGAAGGCCGCGGTCTTGCCGGTGCCGGTCTGGGCCTGGCCCGCCACGTCCTGCCCTTTCAGGAGCAGGGGCAGGGCTTCGGCCTGGATAGGGGTGCAGCGGCTGAAACCCGCCTCCCTGAGGCTCTTGAGCAGAGGCTCGGCCAGCCCCAGAGATTCAAAACGCAGCTCAGTCAGGTGTTGGTCCATAGGTCGCTTTAATTTGCAGGGCCGGGGCTTGCATTCTGCCGGCAGTTGGGCTCAAATATGTTTCAACGCCTTGAGCCCGTGCCCCGTGCGGGTCGTTTTCATACTTCACAACGCTATTACTAGAACCGCGAGCCAGCCGCGACATTGTGCCTGAAATGGGCACGTTACGTCACATCCCTCTGCCCATTCCCAACGTCATACGCCCGCTCGCGCCATATATGCAGAATCCGTTTAAGCCACTGGAGGCCATTTAACCGTGAGTGACCAAATTGTTTCTACGACCGATGCCAACTTCGAAACCGACGTATTGAAATCCGATCTGCCGGTGCTGGTGGATTACTGGGCGGAGTGGTGCGGCCCCTGCAAAATGATTTCCCCCATACTCGACGAGATCGCCACCAGCTATCAGGGCAAGCTCAGGATCGCCAAGGTCAACGTGGACGAAAATGCGCAGCTCACCCAGAAATACGGCATACGCAGCATCCCGACCCTGATGCTGTTCAAGGATGGCAACGTGCAGGCACAGAAAATCGGCGCCTTGTCCAAGTCGCAGTTGGCGGCCTTCATCGAGACCAACATTTGATTACCTGGGCGGCGGGAGACCGCCCGTAATGCGGTTATACGCTGTACCTAAAAAGAACAACCGGTAACGTTTGAGTTTTAGAACTAATCCTTAATTTATTCCGGCATCCGCCGGCCGCACTCCATAACTGTTAACTATATTTGAGAGACCGGGAACCCAACGCTTATGAACCTAACGGATCTGAAGAAAAAACCTGCTGAAGCCATCATCGAACTGGCGGAATCCATGGGCCTCGAGAACATGGCTCGTTCCCGCAAGCAGGACGTGATTTTTTCCATACTCAAGGCCCACGCCCGCAACGGCGAGGAAATCTCCGGCGACGGGGTGTTGGAAATCCTGCAGGACGGTTTCGGTTTCCTGCGTTCCGCCGAAGGTTCCTATCTGGCCGGGCCGGATGACATCTATGTTTCCCCCAGCCAGATCCGCCGCTTCAACCTGCGTACCGGCGACACCGTGGCCGGCAAGATCCGCCCGCCCAAGGAGGGCGAGCGCTATTTCGCGCTGCTCAAGGTGGACCATATCAACTTCGACCCGCCGGAGAACGCCAAGAGCAAGGTGCTGTTCGAGAACCTGACGCCGCTGTTCCCCAAGCAGCGGTTCACGATGGAACGCGGCAACGGTTCCACCGAGGACATTACCGCACGCATCATCGACATGATCGCGCCCATCGGCAAGGGCCAGCGCGGCCTGATCGTGTCACCGCCCAAAGCCGGCAAGACCATGATGCTGCAGAACATCGCCCAGAGCATCACGGCCAATCATCCCGAGGTGTATCTGATCGTGCTGCTCATCGATGAGCGCCCCGAGGAGGTCACCGAGATGCAACGCTCCGTGAAAGGCGAAGTGGTGTCTTCGACCTTCGACGAGCCGGCCACGCGCCATGTGCAGGTGGCGGAGATGGTCATCGAGAAGGCCAAGCGTCTGGTGGAGCACAAGCGCGACGTGGTGATACTGCTGGATTCCATCACCCGCCTGGGGCGTGCCTACAACACCGTGGTCCCGGCTTCCGGCAAGGTGCTCACCGGCGGCGTGGATGCCAATGCGCTGCAGCGGCCCAAACGCTTTTTCGGCGCGGCGCGCAACATCGAGGAGGGCGGTTCGCTCACCATCCTGGCCACCGCGCTGGTGGAAACCGGTTCGCGCATGGATGACGTGATCTACGAGGAATTCAAGGGCACCGGCAATTCCGAAATCCACCTGGACCGGCGCATTGCCGAGAAGCGTGTGTTTCCGGCCATCAACATCAACCGCTCCGGTACGCGCCGCGAAGAGCTGCTGGTGCCGCCGGATGAGTTGCAGAAGATCTGGATCTTGCGCAAATTACTGCACCCCATGGATGAGCTGGCGGCCAGCGAGTTCCTGCTGGACAAGCTCAAGGAAACCAAGACCAACGCGGAATTTTTCGACTCCATGAAAAAGGGCTAAAGGGTTGGGATTGAGGCGTTATACGTGTTAGGGGAAGCCTTGACACGGAAATTTCCAAAAGCATAATTTTGCGCGCCTCACGCGATGTACAGGGATGTACAAGTGCCGCGAGAGGCAGGATGCCGGGAGCGGCCCTCGCACCTCACGCCTCACGCCTCAGTGCGCGCCAACCGATGTCGCGACGGAAAAAGCGCCCCGACCAGTGGATACCATCGGCGACGTGATAGGCCCGTTGACGCGCATCCCCGACGGTGTCGCCCAGAGCCGTGACGCACACCACCCGCCCGCCGTTGGTGACGATGCGGCCGTCCTGGTCCGCAGTACCCGCATGGAATACCTTCACGTTGTCCATCGGGAACGGCGGCAGCCCCGAAACGGTCTCGCCTTTGCGGTAGTTGCCGGGATAACCGCCGGCCGCCAGCACCACGCCCAGAGCCACGCGCGCATCCCATTCGGCTTTTGTTTTTTTGAGCTTGCCGTCAAGGGCCGCGGCACACAATTCCACCAGATCGGATTTGAGCCGCAGCATAATGGGTTGGGTTTCGGGATCGCCCAGGCGGCAGTTGAATTCCAGCACCCACGGCTTGCCGTCTTTTGAAATCATCAGGCCGGCATACAGGAAACCGGTATAGGGCGTGCCTTCCGACGCCATGCCCCGAATTGTCGGATGAATGATGTCGCGCAGCACGCGCTCGTGGATTTCCGGCGTCACCACCGGCGCCGGCGAATAGGCGCCCATGCCGCCGGTGTTGGGGCCGGTGTCACCCTCGCCCGCACGTTTGTGGTCCTGGGACGTGGCCAGCGGCAGCACATGCTCGCCGTCCGCCATGACCATGAAACTGGCTTCCTCGCCCTCGAGGAAATCCTCGATCACCACCCGATGACCGGCTTCGCCGAAGGCGTTACCGGCCAGCATCTCGCGCACCGCGGTTTCCGCTTCGGCGATGGATTGCGCCACCACCACGCCCTTGCCGGCGGCCAGACCGTCGGCTTTCACCACCAGCGGGGCAGCCTGTTCCTGCAGATAGGCGAGCGCCGGTTTGAGTTGCGAGAAGCTGCGGTATGCGGCGGTGGGAATGCGATGACGCGCGAGAAAATCCTTGCTGAAAACCTTGGAACCCTCCAACTGCGCCGCGGCACGGCTCGGTCCGAAGCAGCGCAGCCCGGCCTGCTGGAAGACATCAACGATGCCGGCAACCAGCGGCCCTTCAGGTCCCACTACGGTCAGGCCGATGCCTTGGCCCAGAGCAAAATCCAGCAACCCACGGATATTATCCGCCGGGATGCGCAGGTTCTCGCACTTGCGCTCGCGGGCGGTGCCGGCGTTGCCCGGCGCCACGTAAATCTTCTCCACGCGCGGTGACTGCGCCAACTTCCAGGCCAGCGCATGCTCGCGTCCGCCACCGCCGATAACCAGAATTTTCATGTTGGGTATCCCATAGACACTGAACGTTATGTTACGGGCTTCCGTGTTTTAACGCTTGTCATATTACGGGTTACGTAATACCCTATACCGATGATTCAGTCGTTCCGGGACAAAGACACGGAAGCCTTGTTCGAGGACCGGATGGTGCCGCGGTTCCGGGCGATTGAACGCGTTGCACGCCGCCGCTTGTTGTATCTGCATCGCGCGGTGCGCTTGGAAAACCTTAAAGTACCGCCGGGTAATCGCCTGGAGGCGCTCAAGGGTAATCGGGCTGGGCAACACAGTATCCGCATCAACGCTCAATGGCGGATATGTTTTGTCTGGCGCAATGGTGATGCACTCAACGTTGAAATTGTGGACTATCACTGAGGTACGAGTATGAAGAAGCTGCTGCCCCCAATCCATCCTGGCGAGATACTGTTTGAGGAATTTATGAAGCCTTTGGATATCAGCATCAACCGGCTGGCACGCGAACTCAGCGTACCGCCGAACCGCGTGAGCGAGATCGTCAATGGCAAACGCGGCATCACCGCCGATACCGCGTTGCGGCTGGGGAAGTTTTTCAATGTCTCGCCGGAGACGTGGTTGGGGCTGCAAACTGAATACGATTTGCGCATGGCGCGCCGTGCGACAGGTCAGGAAATTGAGAAGCGTGTGCATGCGCATGCGGTTTGATACCGAAACTGCGTATTCAAGATATTGATCTTGTCCTGATCTGTTTGATATGGATTCTCAATCCACCGACATGACAAAACGCATCCCGGATTCATCGCAGGGTTCGCGTCACGGTATAGCCCGTGTGCTGTCGAAACGTGGCCTGTGCTCGCGCACGCAGGCGGCAGACTGGGTGAGGTCCGGACGGGTACGGGTCAATGGGCGGGTGATATTCGACCCCGAGCATCCGGTGTACGGCGAGCACGATCACATTGAAGTGGACGGCGCCGACGCGCACGCCGGTAAACGAATCTATCTGATGCTGAATAAGCCGCGCGGAGTGGTCACGAGCGCACGTGACGAACATGGGCGCGACACGGTGTATCGGTGTTTCGAGGGCGCAGATCTGCCCTGGATTGCGCCGGTCGGCCGTCTTGATCGTGCCAGTGAGGGCCTGCTGCTGTTCAGCAACGATCCGGAATGGGCCACGCGGGTTTCCGGCCCTGCCCGCATCGGGAAGATTTATCACGTACAGGTCAATGGCATACCCGACACCGCGCAACTTGCACGCCTGCAGGATGGCATCGAAGACCATGGCGAGTGGCTGAAAACCAGGGCCATCCGCCTGTTACGTCAGGGTGCGCGCAACGCCTGGCTGGAAATCGTCCTCGACGAGGGCCGCAACCGGCAAATCCGCCGCATGTTGGCGGCGTTGGATATCGGCGTGTTGCGCCTGATCCGGGTCGCAATCGGCTCAATCCCGCTGGGTGATCTGGGCAAAGGGCAATGGCGATATTTGAATGAGCGGGAGATCAAAGAATTGAGTCACGGCTGACCAAGCGAGGCAGCGCTAGGGTTGCTGAAGACGTCTACCGACCTTCATGTGGCATTTGCTTGCGGTGGAATAAGGCCTTTGAATCTTCGAAGATTCTCACCGTAGTTGACGCGCATTTGACCAAACGGATGAGACATCGCTGAACTATTAGCGCACCATGCCTTAAAATCCCATCCGGCTTCAATGAGATCCGAAGCGCCAAACACGAATTCCAACGTATCCGTGAAAAACATTATGGCGTCAAAGTTATTGCTGTAATCAAACTTTGGCGTAGCTCCATGGACGTAATGATTACGACAATTTACTGCTTCGTCAGTTACCATGAAGAGATCAGGGAATCGCTCCCCAGCTAGGTCGATTAGAAGTTTGCCGCGATGTCGGATTTTCTGCTTAAGGGTGCTCTTTCCAACACGGCCGAGAGCGTTCAGTACGCTATCGCGTTCGGGACTTTCTGGCAAAGATCTAAAAGTCTCCCGGCACCCATCTCTCGCCCGTTCTAGTCTCTCAGAAAGTTGTATGTCGGGCGGTATGGCAGTGCTTGGTAGAATGTCAAACATATTCGCAGCACCGATTAACCTGTCGATGCCGTAATTCCGCTGATTTTCAAAAGAACTCGAAAATCTGTGCCTGGCATCACGCCAAGTTTCGTGTCGGTCGAGCCAGTTCGCGAGGATTCGGCAAAATGCGTCGGGTTGTCGAACCGCATCTAGGAGAAGATCGGATGGATGCGGACGTCGTTCCTTATCAGACGCGTCACGCTGTGGCGGCATGCTCCAGTAAACATCTAGATACGCCGGTTGTTCACCGCTATCTTCAAGACCCACATACATTTTGAGCAGGTTTTGTGGGCGGCCTACAAGCAGTTCTAAAAATCTTAGCAAAGTAGACGTATGGTCTATGACTTCATGAAATGTAGCTGCGTTTGTGAATCTAATCGTTACAAAAATCGAATTCTTTAGATACACTCCCTCAGGGCCGCCAAGGTTGTGGCTAGGATTATGTGATACAGAAATTCGTCCCAACACCGTGTCCACCGAGACTATCTCCCGCTTTCCAGTGAAGTAGAGGATTTCTGGGTCGGGCCCAGTGGCAATCTCGCGTTCAATATCATTCGCGCGAGCGATCTGCTCTATGTACGGGCGTGCATCAAGCAGGCGACCGAACGCGTCGAAGTCATAAAATATTGTGCTCGCATCGTCAACAACGAAGTGGACCTCAGTAATCTTTTTTTCTGTCGGCGTGATGTGGTTATCCCCATGGAGTACGAAGTGGGGGAACATTTTTGCGTAGCTGTAGCTCTCTTTTCCACGGCTGGCAGATCCTGGGCCTTCCGTCGTGATGCAATTTAGCAGTGATACTTTTGTCAAATCATGCAAGACGCCCTTCACGTATTGATCAGGGATATCAATTGTATTGAAGAACTCTTTGTCGCGAAGGTAAAGAGAGCTATTTTGTCTCGCGAATGTCAATTCACCATAGACATCGCGGCCTGGTGAAATCGTAAACATTCCAGTTCGCTTCGAGCCTTCAAGGTTATCTGGCATATTAGTTATTCCATTGTCCGCGCTTTGCGGTTCGCTTGACGCCATTGCTATCCGGCTAAAGTGTTCATCGTAATTGACCCAGACTCACCTGAGCTGGATTATGTATCCGTTCTTTACCGACCTTATAAAGTGTGGCGCCATACAGGGATAAACGGGTATATAAACCGATCATCGTATAACGGATTTCAATTCAAATGTTTTGAAGCGCTGGGTGATCTGGGCAAAGGGCAATGGCGATATTTGAGCGAGCGGGAGATCAAGGAATTGGGTCACGGCTGACCAAGCGAGGCAACGCTAGGGTTGTTGATGTAAACACAAGTCCTTGATCTGGAGCCGGGCGAATTCTTCCGGCAATTCCATATCCTCGGCATTAAAGACCATGACATTTTCAAGCAAGCGTCCATTTTGCAGACGTACATCCACGCGCTGGTATCCCATGCCGCTTTCGGGTTTTGAAACCAGATAATCAATCCATTTCTTGGGCAGCTTCACTCGCATCTTCAAGCTTCCGGGATTGTATCGGGGCCGGCCACCGTCCTGTCGGCTGTGCCATCAGCAAAAATCACTTCAGCTCCGCCGCCTGGCTGGTTGTTGGCCGGCTGCACCGTACCTCTCTGAATTTTAGTCTCTTTCAATGGTTTGATGGTGAATCGATAGATCGCCGGCTCGGGGTTCGGTAGAGCGTAGCGGGCTACGGCCTGCTGACCGGTGCGCACATTCCGCGCATCCGCCTCGGTGGTGGCATAAGTGCCCGGTACCAGGCCACCGTTCGATGTGATGCGGCGGTCATTCTGATAGGCCGTAAAACGCTTGAAGACCTCGAAATTCGTGGTCAACTCAACTGTGCCATTGGCTGCACCTTTGGATTCTTTCAGTATATTTTTTGCTATCTCGTACCCACTAGAAAGGGGTTTAGCCATGTAACGGGGTATCACTTCAAAGGATCGAATATCAGGATAGGCCCGATCCGCTTGGTTTAGCGCCTTTGCAAAAATAATGTGGGATTCAGTGAGTTTTTGTAATGTCCGGTCTTCATCGGGAACGAACAGTTCCGCATTGAATACATACCCGGTTTGATCACGTCCGTTAGATAGCGCGGCGCAGATGCGCTGATAGCCCATGCCGTATTCCGGCTTATTCATTAAGGATGCGATTTCGTCGCCCTCGAATCTGTACATGATCCTTTCCTTGCCTATCCAGCTGTTGCTTCTTCGATAATGTTGATTTCTTCCGCTGTCAATCCATACAGCCGATAAACAAGCTGATCCAGTTGCTTATCCACCCCGGTAATTTCCCGCTCTATGAGAGCCCTGTCATGAGCAAGTTTTGTTCCAAGGAGACGTTTATCCAGGGTGTGCATCTCAAGCGACAGCGATTCAATTTTGTTTATTGTTTCCATACATTCTTTGTCGTCATTATCAAGAGGTTTAACGGGAAAACCTTCTAGATACTGACCAAAGAATCGCAGGTAGATTTCGTTCTTGCTCTCTAGGCCAGCGCAGGTAATGATGAAATAAAAATAGCCAAGTTTTGAGTTCAGCAGCCCAAGCAGATAAAAGTCTCTTCGTGGGATAAAGTAAGTGGTATTCGACCCATAATAACCTTCCTCATCCAGCGCAAAGCGAGGCGTGGTGGAGATATCTGGAAAAATAATCTTTGGCCCTTCAAAATAGGGGGCAAATTTCATTTGCGGTTGCTGTAGTTCGTACCATTCTTGTTTTGTGGCTCGATCTTCGAGTTCCTGCTTGAAGGGGCGCAGGTGCTGTTCCACAGCTGGGTATTTGCGGATATCCACCCCATGATAGGCATAGATCAGATAATCCCTGGAAGATTCAATGGAGTAGCGCCGCACATCGCGGCCGTTGAGGAAAGGTTTAATAATTTCTGATGCTGATTTATTAGCACTGATCAAGCTTGAACGAGTATCCGTATTAATAACGAATGCTTTTGTTAATCCCGATACAATGCCCCTGCATATCTGCCCATCGCAGTACTGTTTGAGCAATAGGGATTTCATTTCGAGTTTTGTTAGTAGCTTCACTACTTTCTGGTCAGCGAAACTCCAAACTTTACCCGCTAGATATTCAGGTTCAATAGAGTAAGAAAGATGAGATGCCTCATCTTCGATATAGAGAGTGCTGGCTTCGATAGCAGCGAATTGTTCTGGTGCCACCGGTGGGCAATAACTCACGGCCTTTCCCATGTTTTCTTCTTTGGAAGATATAAGGATGATAGTGCGTACTGTTGCGCCACGGAATACGGGCAGTCCGGCAAAATCTACGATTTGTTCCAGTCTGGAATGTCCAAGGATGAAATCCCGCAATGGCTTACCGTAATTTGCACGCAGAAACTTGTTCGAGACGATCATCCCGAAGCGGCCACCTTTGTGCAGTATCATATGTCCACGCTCAATAAAATAGGCATACAGGTCTGAGCGCTCGTCGTGACATTGATAGTGGGATTTCAGGTAGGTTTTCAGTTTCTTGAAAGATTCCATCCTGATGTAGGGTGGATTGCCGATGACTGCATTAAAACCACCCTGGTTGAATACTTCTGGAAATTCTATTCGCCAATTGAATACGTTGATTTGATAACGTACCTCATCATCTAGCAGGTCAATTTGTTGACCAACGTAAAAATCCGGTTCAATTAACGAATTGCCACACTTGATGTTGTTCTGTAAGTCAGGTAGAACTCGTTCGTGCAAGAGTGCCAAATTTTCAGTAAGTGATTGCGGATTCTGGCCCTCTAGCACTTTTAACAATAGAGATAGTTTTGTAACTTCTACAGCTTGGTTGTCAATGTCCACGCCATAAATGTTGTTAATCAGAATACGTTTACGCTCTGTGAGGGTGAGCCGCCATTCATTACCGGCTCCGCGGTAGATGGCTGGATTTTTTCCCTTAGCGGATTTTTCCGGTTCCTTATTGGAGTACCAGTCACGGTGCCAGTCCAGCAGATACTGGTAAGCCTGGATCAGGAAGGAGCCTGAACCGCAGGCGGGGTCCAGGATGCGGAGTTTTGCGACATCCTTGGGGTTTTTGCCTTCGATAAGCTTGCCCACTGTGTTCTTGACAATGTAATCCACGATGTACTTGGGCGTGTAATACACGCCGCCGGCTTTGCGGACTTCGGGTTTTTCCTCGATCTTGGCGTGATGACCTTCGGTGAGGCGGATAACCTTGCCGAGAAACTGTTCATAGACCTGGCCCAGGATGTCGGCGGGCAGCACAGAGAATTCGTATGGACTGTCCGGATAATAGAGATTCTTGAGGATGTCCTTCAGCGCGTCGTCATCAATCGTTAGGGAAAGCGTCAAGGTATCAGGTTCAGCATCCCGCTCTTTCTCTTCTTTGAAATGGAACAGGCCGGAGTTGTAGCGGTCGTCCGCGTCGCGGAAAAGTTCGGTCAAACGCTTATAAGTGTTGGTTCCATTAAGTAGGCCTTGCAGCCTGCCGTACTGCTCGATACCGCGATCCTCACAGATGCGCAGGAAGATGATGCGATCTATGGTTTGCTGGACAGAAAAGTTCAGCTCGCGCTGAGAGAGCTTCGGGTTGCGCAGGGCGATGTTCTTGGCAAGCGTCTCGCGCCAGGACTCGATCTCTTCCAAGAAGGCGTCGTCCACTTCGGTGGTGCCTTTCTTTTTCTTGTTGGACTCCGCGAACTTGTCGAAAGAACCCTTAAGGACAGCGTCTTTGGAGAAAATGTCGGCGATCTCATCCCACTTCTGTATATAGTCTTCAAAGCGGCAATAGAACACCCGACCTACCGAGGGTTTATCACCATTATGTGGTTTGATGCGGCAGTCATAAACCGCGAATTCTTCGAAATCCGTGAGGATGCTCAGCGGCAGCTTGGAAGACCAGGCATAGCGGCGCACCTGAAAGGCCGGGCCGATATCGTCCTTGATATTGACCGCGGGCTTCTTGGCTTCCAGAAAGAATTTGCGGGTTCCGCCGACCCGGAAACAGTAGTCCGGCGCCTTGGTCTCGATGCCGATCTTGATGGCATCTTCGTGGACGACATCCTGATACGCCGGGGCCAATCCCTGCTGGTTGTGGATATCCCAGCCCAATGCTTCGAAAAAAGGGTCAATGAACTCGACCCGCACCTGGGTTTCGTTGTACTTGCCGGATTTATAAGCTTCGATCTGCTCGCCGAAGCGCTTGACCAGTTCGACGACCGAGACAGGGGCGGACATGGCACCGTATTCCTTTTGACGGATTCTTTCCCCATTTTATAGCCCAATACAGCCGGAAAGGCACCTCGCAGGAGATAGGCTAAAGCCGGCCCAAAGACCGGCTTTAATGACGGAAATGCCGGATACCTGTGAAAACCATCGCAATCCCATGTTCATCGGCAGCGGCGATGACTTCCGCGTCGCGCAGTGAACCACCCGGTTGAATGATGGCGCTGATGCCGACGCTGGCGGCGGCGTCCACGCTGTCGCGGAACGGGAAGAAGGCATCGGAGGCCATGACTGCGCCGCGCACCTCGAGTTTGGCTTCCTGCGCTTTCAGCACGGCTATTTTTGCGCTCATCACGCGGCTTGGCTGACCGGCGCCGATACCGAGGGTATGGCCGTCTTTCGCGTACACGATGGCGTTGGATTTCACGAATTTCGCAACGCTCCAAGAGAACAGGAGGTCTGCCAGCTGTTTTTCCGTGGGGCGCTGGTGGGTAACGTTCTTGAGATCGGCGGCGGTGATATGGCCGTGATCGGCCTCCTGAAGCAGTAGACCGCCGCTGATACGGCGGCACTCGAACTCGCTTGAGGGTTTTTGCAGGCGGCCGGTGGCGAGTACACGCACGTTCGGTTTGGCGGACAGCGTTTTCAGTGTATCTGCGCCGATTTCCGGCGCCACGATCACCTCTACGAATTGATTGGCGAGAATTTTTGCGGCGGTGGTGGCATCCAGCGGCAGGTTGAAGGCAATAATGCCGCCGAAGGCGGAGCTGGAATCGGTCTGGTAGGCCTGTTCATAGGCTTGCAGCAAAGTTTTGCCCAGCGCCACCCCGCAGGGATTGGCATGTTTCACAATCACGCAGCCGGGCGCATCGAATTCACGCACGCAAGCAAGCGCCGCGTCGGCATCCATCAGGTTGTTGTAGGAAAGTTCCTTGCCTTGCAACTGCCTGGCGCCGGCGAGGGTACCGGCCGGGTCACCGCGCCCGGAGTAAAGCGATGCTCGCTGGTGCGGATTTTCGCCGTAGCGCAACTCATGGAGCTTATGGAATTGCGCGGTGTAATACGCCGGGAATTCCACGTATTTTCCATCCGCTGTGTGGCTGCTCAGGTAATTGGCGATGGCGCCGTCGTACGCGGCGCTATGGGCAAACGCCTTGACGGCGAGCTCGTAGCGCAGCGCGTCGCTCACGGCACCCTGGTGTGTCTGCAGGTCGGCGAGTACGCGCCCATAGTCGCCGCTGTCCACCACCACCGTCACGGCAGCGTGGTTTTTGGCGGCGGCGCGCAGCAGGGCCGGGCCGCCGATGTCTATGTTCTCGATGGCTTCGTCGCGGGTGTGGCCGGATCTTGCGACCGTGGCCGCGAAGGGATAGAGATTGACCACCAGCAGATCGATGGGTGCAATCCCATGTTCGCGCATCACGGCATCATCCGTGCCGCGCCGGCCCAGCAGACCGCCGTGGATTTTCGGGTGCAGGGTTTTGACACGACCGGCCATGATCTCGGGAAAGCCGGTGTACTCGGACACTTCCCTGACGGGGAATCCCGCATCCCGCAGCACGCTGGCGCTGCCGCCGGTGGAGAGTATCTCGACACCGAGGGCGTGCAGGCTGCGCGCGAATTCAATCAGTCCGGCTTTGTCGGAAACGCTTAATAAGGCGCGGCGGATGGGCGGCACAGGCCTTTCCTTAATGGCGTAAGCCAATGGCGGTCCGCCCCGGGCGGCCCGGCAGCGGATCAGGTGTTGATTTTATATTGACGCAGCTTCTTGCGCAGCGTGCTGCGGTTGATGCCCAGGATTTCCGAGGCCCGCGACTGGTTGCCGCGGGTGAAATCCAGGAGTGTCCTGAGCAGCGGCTGCTCGATTTCTCCCAGCACGAACTCGTAGAGATCCGACGGGTCATGACCATCCAGGTCGGCGAAGTAGCGTCGCAGGGTCTTTTCGGCGTAATCCCGCAGACCATGGGAGGCGGCTGCGAGTTGCGCGTTGTCTCCCAGCTTATGCGACTTCCAAGGTTCGTCCGCCACTTCCAAACGCTGTACTGCCGCTCTGCTATTCATGCCGCCAGCTCCTCGATATTGTTGTTGTGCGCGAACAGGTTGCGGACCAGCCGTTGCTGCTCGCGTGCCGACTCGACGCGCACCACCCGCTCCCGCAGCGCGGCGGTTTCCGGCCGCGTCTTGAGATACCAGTTGAGGTGTTTGCGGGCCATGCGCACGCCGGTGAACTCGCCGTAAAAGGAATACAGGTTGTCCAGATGTCCCAGCATGATGTCGGCAACTTCCTGGTCGTTCGGCGACGGGAGCTTGTGGCCCGTCGCCAGGTAATGACTGATTTCGCGGAAGATCCACGGCCGCCCCTGGGCAGCCCGCCCGATCATAACCGCCGCCGCGCCGGTGGTTTCCAGCACCGCCCGGGCTTTTTCCGGTGAGTTCACGTCACCATTGGCCAGCACCGGAATCTTCACCGCGGCGCTGATGGCACGCAGCGTTTCATATTCCGCGTTGCCCGCATACAGATCGGCGCGGGTGCGGCCATGCACGGCGAGTGCCTGAATGCCGGCCTGCTGCGCGAGTTCGGCAATGCGCACGCCATTCTTGTGTTCCCGATCCCAGCCAGTGCGGATCTTGAGCGTCACCGGTACATCCACCGCGGCCACCACTGCGTCTAGAATCTGTCTAACCAAATCCTCGTCCTGCAAGAGCGCCGATCCTGCGGCCTGGTTGCAGACTTTCTTGGCCGGGCAGCCCATGTTGATGTCGATAATCTGGGCGCCCTCGGCGACGTTCAGGCGCGCCGCCTCGGCCATCATCCCGGGCTCGCCGCCCGCGATCTGCACGATGCGGGGTTCCACCTCGCCGTCATGGTTGCGGCGCCGCCGGCTTTTGGCGCTGGCATAGAGCCCCACCTGTGCCGTAACCATTTCCGAAACCGCGAGGCCCGCGCCCCAGCGCTTGCACAACTGCCGGAACGGCCGGTCGGTTACGCCCGCCATGGGCGCCAATACCACGCGAGTACGCAACGTATAGCAACCTATGCGCATTTGTGCGTTGTCGTGCGTGCTAATGGGAACAGGCGGAGATGATAACTGCAATCAGGCGGCTGTCAAACTTGAAATTTGGCAGAGGGTGATTTATGGGCGTCTGCCGTGCAATTCTGCGGCAGCCGGTGTGATATCACCGCAATCAGCGCGCAACGCGAGGGAAACTTCGTGCAAAATCAATCAGTCGTAGTGCGGCTGCATTCACGGCTGCCGGCCAGATCAAAACACGGCTGCACTTGGAAGCCCACCGCCTCCGGGCCGGGATCCATCACATTGATGCGAAAGCGCACCGCCATGCCCGGATTGAGCCAACTGGCGGCCTGATTCACCGGCAGATACATGCCGGCAGTGAAATCCCGTGCTCGCAGTGCGTCGCCGTAACGATCCGTAAGCTCAATACGCAGAATTGGCCAGGGCTGGGCAAAGCCCGCGCTGTTGGCGAGCGTGCCGGTGATGGAGAGTGCGCCGGGTGACTCCGGATCCGAAGTCACATTGATGTTGCTGACCAGCCACTTTCCGGGTGCCGAGGGCGGAGTTACGGGATGACCCAGGGCTGAATACAGCGCTGACAGGGGCTTACCCATCACCGGAGTATGGCTCAGCGCCAAACGATGGGCATTGACGACCTGGATGCCCAGCAACAGTGCCAGCAACACCACGCCCGCTCCCCAGCCGTTGATGTGCAGGGGCTTGCGAGGCGTTATTGGCGTGTGCCGTTCCCGTGGCGGCAGTTCAACATGCTTGTACAGTGCTTGGTCGCGGACCAGGGCCGGCGGTTTGGGTATGTGATCTTCAATCAGCACCGGCGCGTCTTTATCCGGGTGCTCCGGGGCGTTGCCGGTCCACGCAATCTCAGCTTCAGGTGCAGGAGGTTCACCCCACAATTCCGCAAACAGGTCATCCACCGGGGCCGCTTGTTCTTCCTGCTGCAACTGAATATCGGGGTCATCGGCGTCCACCACCGGTGCCGCCACGGTCGCGGCAATCGGCACCGGCTCCTGCTGTTCCGGGACCGCCGCCGCCTTGTCGGCAGCAGTCATCTCATGCGGAGGCGCATCCGCGCCGGCGCTAGCGGCTTCAAATTCTTCACGCAGGGTTTCGAAGGCGTCGAACACGCTGTGGCAGCGGCTGCAACGCACCAGACCGTGCACCGCGCGCAACTGTGCGGTGCTGACACGGAACTGGGTACCGCAGGCGGTACAAGTGGTCAGCATTCAATACTTCTCCCGGCGCAAGCCATCCATTCGCAGCCATTCTTCCCGTTGTGCCCCGCCGCTGAAGACGAACCAGGGTGCATAGGCTGCCTGTATCTCATCTCTCTGGCCGGTAAGGATACCGGATAGCAGTAGTGTTGCGCCCGGCCGTACAAGCTCGGCAAAACGCGGTGCCAGTTGCAGCAGCGGGCCGGCGAGAATATTGGCCAGCAGCAGATCCGCCTGCACCGCGTTGAGTTCCTCGGGTGGCAAGATTGCCAGGATTTCCCCCGCTTGATTGCGGCCGGCATTCTCACGGGCGGCGGTGAGTGCCTGCGGGTCGGTATCCACGGCCCAGACACGCTCCGCACCCAGGCGCACGGCGGCGATGGCGAGGATGCCAGAGCCGCAGCCGTAATCGATCACGGTTTTGCCAGCCAGGTCGATGCCATCCAGCCACTCCAGGCACAGGGCGGTGGTCGCATGGGTACCGGTGCCGAAGGCGAGTCCCGGGTCCAGCAGAATGTTGACGGCGGTAGGGTCCGGGCAGGCATAGGCCGTGGGACAAACCCATAGGCGCCTGCCGAAACGCATGGGTTTGAATTCTTTCAGCCACTCGCGCGTCCAGTCGCGGTCTTCCAGCAGTTCGAGGCGATGTACTGGCAGATGTTCGAGACCGAGCACTGCGAGCAGACACCTGCGCAGGGCGTGTATGTCGATGGCGGCAGGGAACAAGCTGGTGACGCGGGTGTCGCTCCAAAGCGGCGGCAGTGACACCTCCGGTTGGTATAGCGGTGTATCACCGGCAGCCTCGAAAGTAACGCAGAGCGCACCGGCAATGCACAACGCAGCTTCGACGTGTTGGGGGTCCAGCGCGCCCAGGGTCATTTCAAGTTGTAGCCAGGACATAAGAAAGTGAAGGGTGAGGTGTTAGGGGTGAGGGTAGGGGTTATATAAGAGAAGAACGTGTTGACGCCGAATCTTACGCAACACAATTTTGAACGCCTCAGGCCTTACAAACCCAATTTTTTTTCGAGGTAGTGAATATTCGTGCCGCCGGCGATGAATGCCGAATCGCTGAACAGTTCCTGGTGCAACGATACGTTGCTGTTGATGCCTTCCACCACGGTCTCCATGAGTGCCGTGCGCATGCGCGCCAATGCCGAAGTGCGGTCGTCGCCGTAGGCGATGAGCTTGCCGATGAGTGAGTCATAGTAGGGCGGCACGCTGTAGCCGCTGTAGGCGTGTGAGTCCACACGGATGCCGGGACCACCGGGTGCGTGCCAACGGGTGATGAGACCCGGGGAGGGGGTGAATTTGCGCGGATCCTCGGCGTTGATGCGGCATTCGAAGGCGTGCCCCTTGATCTGGATATCCTTCTGCTTGAGCGTGAACGGCTTGCCGGCTGCGATCATGAGCTGCCATTTCACGATGTCTATACCGGTGATCATCTCGGTCACCGGGTGTTCCACCTGCACCCGGGTGTTCATCTCGATAAAATAGAACTGGCCATCTTGGTACAAGAACTCGAAAGTACCCGCGCCGCGATATTGAATGTCCTCGCAGGCCTCGACCACGCGCTCGCCCATGGTACGGCGCTGTTTCTCGGTAATCCCGGGCGCCGGCGCTTCCTCGATGACCTTCTGGTGACGGCGCTGCATGGAGCAGTCGCGTTCACCCAGGTGTACGGCGTTTCCGTGGCCGTCACCCAGCACCTGGAATTCGATGTGTCGCGGGCGTTCCAGGAATTTTTCCATGTACACACTGTCGTTGCCGAAGGCGGACTTGGCCTCGGCCTTGGTCATGTTGATGGCGGAAAGCAGCGCGGCCTCGCTGTGCACTACGCGCATGCCGCGTCCGCCGCCGCCGCCAGCGGCCTTGATGATGACTGGATAACCGACCTTCTTGGCAATCGACAGCACCTGCTGGGGATTGTCCGGCAGGGCGCCCTCTGAACCTGGAACTGTGGGCACACCGGCTTCACGCATGGCCTGCTTGGCGGAGACCTTGTCGCCCATTAGGCGGATGGTTTCGGGACGCGGGCCGATGAAGATGAAACCGCTTTTCTCGACCCGTTCAGCGAAATCGGCGTTCTCGGCCAGAAAGCCGTAACCCGGATGGATCGCGACGGCGTCGGTGACTTCCGCGGCGCTGATGATGGCCGGCATATTCAGGTAGCTTTCCGAAGACGGCGGCGGTCCAATGCACACCGATTCATCGGCCAGGCGCACGTGTTTCAGTTCGCGGTCGGCGGTGGAGTGCACCGCCACGGTCTTGATGCCGAGTTCGCGGCAGGCGCGCAGGATGCGCAGTGCGATTTCGCCGCGGTTGGCGATCACGATTTTATCGAGCATGGCGGGAGCCCGGGGTGTGGCCTTGGCGGAAATGGCGGCTTACTCGACGATGATGAGCGGCTGCCCGAATTCCACCGGGTCGCCGTTGTTGGCCAGGATCGCTTTGACGGTGCCGGCCGTGTCCGCCTCGATTTGATTCATCATCTTCATGGCTTCGATGATGCACAGGGTGTCGCCTTCCTTGACCACGCTGCCCACCTCCACAAACGGTTTGGCGCCGGGTGAGGCGGCACGATAAAAAGTGCCCACCATCGGCGCCTTGACCTGGTGTCCGGCCGGAACCTCCTGGCCGCCGGACGCGGGGGCAGGCACGGCCGCTATTGGTGCAGCCGCCGCCGTCAGCGGCGTTGCCACGGCCTGGGTGGCCACTGGTGCCTGGCCACCATAACGGCTGATGCGCACCGATTCCTCACCCTCGGTGATCTCAATCTCGGCGATGCCGGACTCCTCCAGCAGCTCAATGAGTTTCTTGACTTTGCGTATGTCCATGCTGCACCCCGGAATGGGACGGTTCAGGTTTTATGGGTTTGGAGGTAGCGGTCAGCTGCCAGCAGGGCCAGTTCATAACCCTGGGGGCCGAGGCCGCTGATGGTGCCCACCGCCAGATCGGAAAAATGCGATCGTTGGCGGAAGGCTTCACGGGCGTGGATATTGCTCAAGTGGATCTCAATGAACGGCAGTCTTACCGCGGCCAAGGCATCCCGCAGAGCCACGCTGGTGTGGGTGTAACCGCCGGGATTGAACAGCAGGAAGCCAATGCCGTCCCGGTGTGCTTGCTGGAGTCGGTCAATGAGGGCACCCTCGTGATTGCTCTGGTAAGCGGTAAGCACGTGCCCAAGGGCCTTGGCCTGCTCCAAGAGACGCTTTTCGATGATGGCAAGGCGGTCATGGCCGTAGTGCTCGGGTTCCCGCTCACCCAGCAGGTTCAGATTGGGGCCATTTAGAAGCAGGACGTTAGCCACGTAATGCCTTCGTTTATCCGGATTATCGCCGAAGTTTTATGACGATATCACAATTTTATGCTTCAAACAGCCTGAGAAACGGGTGTACTGACGAGGAAAGACCTGGAAATCAAGGTCTATCCAGGCCCCAATCCCTGAAGTCTTTATTAAGGGTCATCCGTGGAAGGGCTGTACGTGAACTATGCTAAAGAACGAACTGGAGGCCAGTGATTCTGGGGCAAGCGGGGGAATTTGTCTATGGTCGTACGACAGAAGGCTGTTAGATCACTGCAGTTAGCGGCTAATTCGCATGCGTTACCGTCACAGGCGCAGGGGGGGTCGGTACGGTAAGGCTAAGGGCCGTGCGTATCAGGCCTTCCGCCTCCGCCGGCTCGAGTTCGCCGGAATGGATCTTGAATACCCGGCCCCCGCGGTCCAACACCACGGTATAAGGCAGGCCGATGAAGTTGCCGCCCAAGGCGCTGATGATCTGGGGGACCCGGTTATCGCCCATGAGGATCGGGTAATTCACCACCATCCGCCGCAAGAACGTACGCACATCCTTTTCATTCTGCTCGTCGGTGGCGATTCCCACGACCTGCAGTCCCTGGGCGGCGTATTTGGCCTGCAGTCTCACCAACAGTGGGATCTCCTGGCGGCAGGGCGGACACCAGGTGGCCCAGAAATTGACCAGCAGCACCTTGCCGTGCCAGTCGGCGAGCGTGTGCTGGTTTCCGCTCAGGTCATCCAGGGCAACGTTCAGCGCCTGATCGGTGGACAGGGTTGGTATGGTATCCGGCGCTGAAGTTGTGGCTGCGGTGACTGGGGCCGTGTGGGGGGGTAGCAGCCATTGATATACGCCGAAACCCGCGGCAGCGGCGGCCATCAGGATAGCAATCACAAGTCCGGTCGCCTGTGTGTGTTTCAATTCACTGCTCCGGTGGTGGCGCTGAAAGTTTGCCGGATGCGCGTCTCAAATTCACGCGCACCCATGTAGCCGACCACGCGATCGGCAGTGAGTTCCCGGCCATCGGCATTGAAGAACATGATGCTCGGTGGGCCGTAGATACCGAAATGCTTGAGCAACGCCTGATCCTCGGCATCGTTGGCGGTCACATCAGCTTGTAATAGCACGGTGTTCGCCAATGCGGCTTTGACGCCGTGATCCATGAAAGCCGCATGTTCCATTTCCTTGCAGGACACACACCAGTCCGCGTAGAAATCCAGCATCGCAGTCTGGTGGGCACGGCTCGCCCGGGCCAGCGCCTGATTCAAATCCGCCAGCGTCTTGATGCGGGTGAATTGCAGGCCCCGGTTGTGCGCGCGGCGGGTGGCAACCGGGGTTGCAAGGTTCGTGGCATTGAAACGTGCCAGCGGCTGCAATGGATCGGTGCCGCCGGTGGCGGCGCCCACCAGCATGATGATGCCGTACACGCCCACCAGCACCCCCACAGCCTTCCACAGTTTTCGCCAGCCGCTGGCGCGAACATCCAATAGCAACAGGTACATGCCACAGACTATCGCCAGCGCCGCCCACAGCATCAGAGTCAGCGGACCCGGCAGGATGCGCGACAGGAACCAGATGGCGACTCCCAGCAGGATCACACCGAGCACGGACTTAACCGACTGCATCCAGGGCCCGGCCTTGGGAACCAGTTTGCCGGCGGAGGTGCCGACGATGAGCAGCGGGATGCCCATGCCGATGCCGAGCGCAAACAAGGTGAGGCCGCCGCGCACCGGATCACTGCTCTGGCTGATGACCAGCAGCGCGGCGACCAGCGGTGCGGTGATGCAGGGGCCGACGATGAGCGCCGAGAGCACGCCCATGATGCCCACGCCCACAAAGGCACCGCCTTTCTGAGCGTTGCTGAACCCCACCAGCCGCGTCTGGATGGCGCTCGGCATCTGCAGTTCATATAACCCGAACATGGACAGGGCCAACAACACGAATATCAGGCTGAACACGCTCACAATCCAGGGATTCTGGAACCAAGCCTGCACGTTGGCGCCGATGAGCGCCACCACAACGCCGGCCGCGGTGTAGGTGAACGCCATGGCCAGCACATACACCAGCGACAGGGAGAAAGCGCGTGCGGTGGAGGGCTGCTGGTGCTGGCCGGCGATCAGTCCGGCGATGATCGGAATCATGGGCAGCACGCAGGGCGTGAAGGTGAGCGCCAACCCCAACCCCAGGAATACCAGCAATACCCAGGCGAGATTGCCGTGGCGGATGAGCTCCGCCAGACGGCTTTGCTGGGATAGCGGCGCTGCCACTGTCGGCAGGCTGATCTGCGGAGTACCGCCGGCATTCGGAATGGAGGCCACTCCGGGTGCGGCCAAATTGATATTGACGGTCTTGGTGATGGGTGGATAGCACAAGCCCTTGTCGGCGCAACCTTGGTAAGTGACGCTGAGCATGAATTGGTTGGCCGTGCCGCTGCGGCTCACGGGAATCAGCGCAGCCACCGCATGCCGGTAGATTTCACTGGTGCCGAAGTATTGATCGTTCTCGATTTCGCCCTGGGGGAAATCAGGTGCACCCAGCGCAATGTCGGGATCATTGCTGCTGAAATGGAATTTCTGCCGGTACAGATAATAACCATCGGCAATCTGCCAGCTGACCGCCACGCTGCCGGCGTCTTTTGCCTGTGCCATAAAATGAAACACCTGATCAGGCGGCGGGAAACTGTTGTCGGGGTTGTTGCCGGCCACCAGTGCCGCCAGATTCGGTGGATGTACCGCGGCGGCAGCGAGCCTCAAGTTGAATTGTTTTTTCTGGGGCGGATAGCAGAACCCCAGGTCGGCACAACCCTGATACACCACCTCCAGCAGCAACGGCCCCGAACCGCTGTAGGAGACGCTGGCGGTGACTCCCTCACGATAAATTTCCTGAGCGCCGAAGAATTGGTCGCGGTGAATTTCGCCGGCAGGGAAGTGCGGGGCGGCCAGCGTGATACCGGGGCTATGGCTGATGAACTGGAATTTGTTTTTGTAGAGATAATAGCCGGGCAGGATGTCCCAGTGGGCCATCAGCATTCCGTTCTGGGGCTGCACTTGCAGGCGATACACCTGCTCCGGCGGTAGCGGTTGGTTATCCGCGCGGACCCATGCCGGCAGCAGGCTCAAGCACGCAAGTAGCAACAGGGTGAGGTTTTTCATGGGAGTTGGGTGTTTTCGGTGAGCCATTGGAGATACGCCGGATCGCCGTGGCTGACGGGCAGGGCGATGATTTCCGGGACTTCGTAAGGGTGCAGGGCCCGGAGGCGACTGCGCAATGCCTCAAAACGGGTGGCTGTGGATTTGATGAGCAGCAGACATTCGGGTTCCCGCCGCACGCTGTCCTGCCAGCGATATATAGAGGTAAGGCCGGGCAGCAGATTCACGCAGGCGGCCAGACGTTCTTCCACCAGGGCCGTGGCGATGCCCTCGGCTGACTCGCGGTCAGGGCAGGTACAAAATATAACAAGTTGATTTTGATCCATAAATTCATTTTCAAGACGATTTTGTTGTTCTCAGCCCTTGACTCTACGGGATTCGCCACTATTATTAGCACTCAGCGCGTTAGAGTGCTAACAAACTCTTGGGCGCTTCGTTATTTAGACCCTTAATCCCAAGAAATCATTTCGTGAGGAGAGTCTTTACATGAAGCTGCATCCACTTCACGACCGGGTGATCATCAAACGCCTGGAATCGGAAACCAAAACCCCGGGCGGCATTGTCATCCCGGATACCGCCAAAGAAAAGCCCATGAAGGGTGAGGTCATCGCCGTCGGCAAGGGCCGCACGCTGGACAGCGGCCAGGTCGTCGCCCCCACCGTCAAGGTAGGTGACAAAGTCCTGATCGGCAAGTACTCCGGCTCGGAGTTCAAGATTGACGACGTGGAATACGTCGCCGTAAAGGAAGACGAAATCATCGCCATCGTAGGCGGCAAGTGATTCGCTTCCGGCATCCGAATTTACAGACATCCATATTTTAGAGGAATACAGCAATGGCTGCTAAAGACGTTAAATTTGGTGACGATGCGCGTCAGCGCATGTTCCGGGGCGTGAACGTCCTGGCGAACGCCGTCAAGGTGACGCTCGGTCCCAAGGGCCGCAACGTGGTACTGGACAAGAGCTTCGGTGCCCCCACCATCACCAAGGACGGTGTGTCTGTGGCGAAGGAAATCGAACTCAAGGACAAGTTCGAGAACATGGGCGCGCAGATGGTGAAAGAAGTGGCGTCCAATACCTCCGACGAGGCAGGTGACGGCACTACCACGGCCACCGTGCTGGCCCAGGCCATCATGCGTGAGGGCCTCAAGGCCGTGGCCGCCGGCATGAATCCCATGGATCTCAAGCGCGGCATCGACAAGGCCGTGGGCGTGGTGGTGGAAGAGCTCAAGAAACTTTCCAAACCCTCCGCGGACAACAAGTCCATCGCCCAGGTGGGTACCATCTCCGCCAACGGTGACGTGGCTATCGGCAAGATCATCGCCGACGCCATGAACAAGGTTGGCAAGGAAGGCGTCATCACCGTGGAAGAGGGTTCGGGTCTCGACAACGAACTGGAAGTGGTCGAGGGCATGCAGTTCGACCGCGGCTATCTGTCCCCGTATTTCATCAACAACCAGCAGGACATGAGCACGGTGCTCGAGAATCCGGTCATCCTGCTGCACGACAAGAAAATCTCCAACATCCGCGAGATGCTGCCGATCCTCGAGGCCGTGGCCAAGAGCGGCAAGCAGTTGCTGGTGGTGGCGGAAGACGTGGAAGGCGAAGCGCTGGCCACGCTGGTGGTCAACACCATCCGCGGCATCGTCAAGGTAGTCGCGGTGAAGGCGCCGGGCTTCGGTGACCGCCGCAAGGCTATGTTGGAAGACATCGCCACCCTCACCGGTGCCACCGTGATTGCCGAGGAAGTTGGCTTGTCGCTGGAGAAGGCCAGCCTCAATGATCTGGGCAGCGCCAAGAAAGTGATCGTGGACAAGGAAAACACCACCATCATCGACGGCGGCGGCCAGAAGAAGAACATCGAGGCGCGCATCAAGGCGGTTAAGGCGCAGATCGAAGAGACCAGCTCCGACTACGACAAGGAGAAGCTGCAGGAGCGGGTTGCCAAACTCGCCGGCGGCGTCGCCGTGGTCAAGGTCGGTGCCGCTACCGAAGTGGAAATGAAGGAAAAGAAAGCCCGCGTCGAAGATGCGCTGCACGCCACGCGTGCGGCCATCGAAGAAGGCGTGGTTCCCGGCGGCGGCGTGGCCTTCATACGCGCCCACAAGGCGGTCGCCAAGCTGAAGGGCGCCAATGACGACCAGACCGCCGGTATCGCGATTCTGGCACGTGCCATCGAAGAGCCGCTGCGCTTGATCGTCGCCAACGCCGGTGAAGCGCCGGATGTGGTGCTCGACAAGGTCGCCAGCGGCACCGGCAATTTCGGCTTCGATGCCGCTACCGGTGAGTATGGTGACATGGTGGCGCTGGGCATCCTGGATCCCACCAAGGTGACCCGCACCGCGTTGCAGAATGCGGCCTCCGTGGCCGGACTGCTCATCACCACCGAAGCCATGGTGGCCGAGCTGCCGAAGGACGAGAAGCCTGCCATGTCCGGTGGTGGCGGTGGCATGGGCGGTATGGGTGATATGGACTATTGATGTAACCGACGACAGAGTCGGTAGTGTTAGAAGGACAGAAAAGCCCCGCGGAAACGCGGGGCTTTTCTTTTGGATGTAGGAGCGGCGATATTCGCCGCGATGCTTTTGTCATTCCCGCGCGACCGCCATGGGCGAGCTGCGACAGCAGCGAACGGGCGTACCCGGATGTACGCCCTGGACTTTCAAGCGAAGCAGGAAGCGTAGCTTGGAAGGCGGAAGTCCCGGAAATGTAGGAGCAATTTCCGGGAATAGCGGGAATCCAGTCTTAACATCCCTCTCCCCTTGTGGGAGAGGGTAGGGTGAGGGGTGATGTGTGATGTGCGACCTTTGGTCGCGCTTGATCTGGAGACGGGACTTCCGCGCCCCTACTGCAGGTTACTTTTCTTTGGCGCAAATAAAAGTAACCAAAAGAAACATTCAGGAGCGTCACTAGGCGCTGGCTTTTTCATCGCGCCCCACGCCGCATTGGCGAGCGTTTTTACGGGCGTCTTTTCAGCCCTGCCAGTTAAATAGTTTGGTGGGGTTGCCTGCCCCGTCAGGTTCTGAGACCCCGCGGAGCCACGCTGTAAGCGAATCTCATTTTGTAGCTGTGATCAGGGCGTTTGGTGTAACCTGATTCTGTGAATATACATCGCCCGGCGTCGTCGCCGTCCTTCATTACACAGGAGAAACCGACATGAATCTCACAGGTCTGATTCTGTTTCTGATCATCGGCGCAATCGCCGGCTGGCTGGCCGGGATGGTGATGAAAGGCCGTGGCTTTGGTTTAGTGGGCGATATCATCGTCGGCATCGTCGGCGCCGTCATCGGCGGCTACCTGCTGGCGATATTCGGCTTCGTTGCCTGGGGCCTGATCGGCTCGCTCATTACCGCCTTCATCGGCGCCGTGGTGCTGCTCTTCATCGTCAGACTTATCAAAAAAGCCTAGGCCGAAATCAGGGTCTAGTGAAAAGCCCCGCGTGTGCGGGGCTTTTTCTTTGGACTCATCATGTAGGCGGAATAAGATTGTTAGTCCGCTTTCGACATCCCTGCTTGGTTATTCCAATGCCGTAGGTCGGCAATCCTTTGCCGACATTTCAATTTCGAACCCCTTCTCCTTTTGTGGGTTTTCCAGGATTTGACCCACCAAATGCCGGCAGCTATTGACCTGAAGCGTAGGCCATGAAGCCCATGGTGCCGACCACGCGGAAAACTTGCAGCCCCGCGGTGCCGGTTGCAAGGGTACTGACGGCGATGTAAGCAGCGAAGCAGGAGACCACCAGGCAGAACAGGAACCACTGCGCCAGGTTCTTGCCCGTGTTGTACATGCCGGGAATGGAATGAGGGTAGGGTGGCTGTTTACAGGTCTGACGATCACCCAACTTGCCTAGGTCCCATATTGGGACTATAGTTATCAGGCATGCGCATCATCGCCCTGTCCACCCTGAAGGCATTTCTGGACAAGAGCCCGAGGTACCGGGATGCGAAGGAGCCCGTGCTGGCGTGGTACCAGCAGGTGCGGAAGGCGGATTGGGCGGCGCCCAGGGATGTGAAGGCTGATTTTGGAAACGCCAGCATCCTCAAGGATGGCCGTGTGGTTTTCAATATCGCTGGAAACAAATATCGCCTGGTCGTATGGATCAGTTATGAGTACCGGATCGTGTATATCCGCTTCATCGGGACCCATGCCCAATATGACGGTGTTGACGCGCAGAGCGTTTGACGGAGGTAGCTATGGAAATCAAGCCCATCAAGACCGATGCGGATTATCGTGCCGCTCTCAAAGAGGTCGAATCGCTCATGGCCGCTGCGGCGGGTTCTCCGGAAGGCGAGCGTCTGGACGTGCTGGTGACGCTGATCGAGGCTTATGAGAAGACGCACTATCCGATGGATCTGCCCGATCCGGTGGAAGCCATAAAGTTCCGCATGCAGCAGATGGGTCTCTACCCCAAGGATTTGACGCCGATTTTCGGCCGTCTCAACCGGGTTTACGAGGTTTTGAACGGCAAGCGCTCACTGACTTTGCAAATGATCCGTCGCCTGAATGTCGAGCTCGACATCCCTGCCGAAAGCCTGATAAAAGCCCCCCGCCTGCCTGCGGCCAAGCGGCGTTCTGTGAGCCGCCGCCCTACCGCTGCACGTCATGCCTGAGTTTTGGATGAAGAATCCATAGGCCGGAGACGCCGGCTGACAGCAGAGATCAACCACGCAGCAAAAACCGCGATTGCATGTTGTGGCGTGGTTCTAGTCGGGTATCGCCCTCTGACCCTAATGAAACCCCAGGCTGTGCGTTAAGCGCGTGTGTCACTTCGGCCAGAGCCAGGCGAACACAGAAGCGGTGACGAGACCGTAGATGAGGCCGTCGATCACGTCCTTGGTCACTGCTTTCCAGGGCTGGCCATACCAGATCCCCATGGGTAAGGATCCGAAGGCGTAGGCCATGAAGCCGACGGTGCCGACCACCCGGAACACTTGCAGTCCGGCTGTGCCGCCCGCGAGCGTACTGCCGGCGAGGTACGCGCAGAAGTACGAGACCAGCAGGCAGAACACGAACCATTGCACCAGATTCTTTGCCATGCCGGGCGCACCGGCCGGCCGCAGGAACAGCATGCCCACGGGACCCTGTTTGAACTTCTCCTGGGTCTCGGGTTTTTTCATGTCTTCCATCTTGCACATGGGCAGCATGTACATGCCGGGCGCAGGATTGCCTTTGCGGATGGCGGCGCGCACTTCGTCTTCGTTGGAGAAGCCGTGATAATCCGGCATGTGCCAGAACTTGAAGACCATGTGCAGGATGCTGCTGGCGATGAACACGCCGACAGCTGACAGTAAAATCGGAAGCCAGAGAGAGGCAAGCGAGGTCATGACGGACTCCTTACAGATATTGTCTTTAGATAAAGCGTCTGAATTCTACGCCGCCTTTGCAAAAAGAAGTCAGCAGCCCCAGGCCCCTATCCAGACATGGTTTTGGGAGGTGCTAGATAGAGTTTCGTTACTGCGGAAGCTGCCGGACGGCCGCTGTCTGTTGATCCGCCGCTTATGTCGGTGCGGGTGAGCCGGTCTTTGGCGGCTTCCTGCGCACGTAGAGCGTTTTATGCACGCGTGCCACCACCTCGCCGCCGGCGTCGGTAATCTCGACCTGGAATTCCGGCAGGTATTTCTCACCGCCTGCGGTCTTTGCGCGGATCGTGGCAAGCGTGGCGTCGTCCAGCCGAAACCATGCCTTCACCGTACCTCGGCCCGGTTTGATGTAATCGATGCTGGCGCGCTGGTCCCAGACATAATAATCGTGGCCAAGTATCCTGATGAGCATGATCATGTGCAGGCCGTCGGTCATGGCGAACAGACTGCCGCCAAAATGCACACCCACGTAGTTGCTGTTATACCAGTGCTGTTTGAGCACGACCTCTACTTCGTGGTAGTCGTTACTGATGCGTCTGACTTGTATGCCGCTGCACAGGAACGGCGGCCACAGGTTGATGAGTCGTCGCAGGGTTCCCGCTTTCATGGTGATGCTTGCCTCAAGCACTGCCGAGAGACAGGGAAGGTTCCGGCTTATCGGTCAAGTGGGGCTCGCGAATCGCAGCCCGGAGTTTCTCCAGTTCCCGGATGTGTCCTTGGTCGTGTTCGACCCACAGTTCCAATAGCCTGCCCAATGTGACTTCACCTATCGGTTCGAGAAAACCAGAGCGGGCGAGTTGAGTCTTCGTCACGCTCTCAAGAATTCTCAGGTTCGTGTAGCGCGCGTGTATGAAGGCATCCAGTGCCGGCTGTAATTTCTGTTCGTTGTAGCGCCGTTCGAGAGCCAGCTGGCCGCCGTTGATATCGGGCAGCCTGGGATGCTGCTCTGTGAGCAGGTGTTGCAAACGCACGCCATAGCCTTCGATTTCAATGTCCCGCAAGTGACAGATATTTTCCAAAATAGAAAAATATCCGCCATCGGGTTTGAGGCGCAGTTGTTCGTCGCTAAGACTGTCGAGGCGACTCTTTAGATTGTCCGGCATCTCGGATAAGACGGCGATAAGTTCTTTGATTTCCATGTTTTTCTCCATCTGCCAGCCGAATAAGCCTGGGTTGCCGTTATTTCATGACCGCCTGCACGCGCTTGTGTAGTTCCTTCAATGGCACATCCTCGATGTGCGTGCCGAGATACCAGCGGTGACCAAAAGGATCAACCAGCGTGCCCATGCGGTCGCCGTAGAACTGGTTTTGGAGCGGCCGCTCCACCCGGGCGCCTGCCGCCACGGCGCGCTCGAACACGGTATCCACGTCTTTTATATACAGCATGATGCCCACGGGCGGCGGTGTCACGGAATTCGGCGCATGCGCGCCCATGGCCGGGTTTTCATCTGCAAGCATCACGCGTGAGGTGCCGATCTGGATCTCGGCGTGACCGATGCGCCCGCCGGGGGCGGGTAGCCGCAGCTTTTCCCTTGCACTGAAGGCTTTCTTGTAGAACTCGAGCGCCGCGGCCGCGCCGTTGACGATCAGATAGGGTGTGATGCTGTGGTAACCGGCGGGGATGGGTTTGACCTTGCGGGTTTTGGTCTTGCGTGGTTTTGTTTTTGCAGCTTTGCGTTTTTGGGATGTGGATTTCTCGGCGATTTTCTTGCGTGCCATACGAAACTCCTGAAATTAGAGCGTGGCGATGCCGTTAGTGTAATACGGCGAGATGTCAGTGGAACGACCCGCGTACAGCCCGCCTGAAGAAGGAGCGTTACTCGGGAGTCTGTGCGGCGCCGCCACGCATGAACCATTCCGGTTCGATGCTGAACTGCAGCAACTTGCATTCCAGCGCGCCGTTATAAAAGGAATTCATTTTGCGGGCGCGGATGCCGAGTTGTTTGCCGAGCCCAAGGTCGCCGATGATGACGCCGGCCTGCCAGCCGGGGCACTGGCTCTTGAGCCAGTGGCCGAGTGTCGCATAGAGCGGTCCGAGGGTTTCGACTTTTCCCAGGCGCTCGCCGTAGGGGGGGTTGGTAACCACCAGCCCGGGCGGCAATCCGCTGGGCAGAATGTTCTGTTCCAGGGACTTGTGTGCGAAGCGTACCATGGGCGCGACGCCGGCGGTACGCGCGTTCTGTTGTGCGGTGAGGATCGCTTTGGCATCGTGATCGTATCCCAGGATCATCAGCTTGCACGCGCGGCCCGCGGTTTGGCGCGTACGCGCTTCCATGATCAGCTTTTCCCAGAGCCTGCGGTCGTGCTTCAGCCAGCCGCTGAAGCCCCAGTAATCCCGCAGCAGACCCGGGGCGATATCCCCGGCCATGAGCGCGGCTTCAATCACCAATGTGCCGGAACCGCTCAGGGGGTCCACGAAGCTGCCACCCGCTTTGGCAATTTCCGGCCAGCCGCATTTGAGCAGCAGCGCGGCGGCCAGGTTTTCTTTCAGTGGCGCCGCCACACCCTGTATGCGGTAGCCACGCAGGTGCAGGCTGTCGCCGGAGAGATCGAGACTCACGGTGGCGATGTCGCGATGCAGATGGCAGTTGATGCGCACATCCGGCTGCTCGCGGTCGACGCTGGGACGACGGCCGAATTTTTCGCGGAAGCGGTCCACGACGGCGTCCTTGACGCGCTGTGCGCCATACTGAGTATGGGTGATGCCGGCGGTGGTGCCGGTGAAATCCACCGCCAGGCTGCCGTCGGCTGACAGGTCATTTTCCCAGGGCATGCGGTTGATGCCCGCGTACAGCTGGGCGTCATCCGTGACGCCGAATTTCGAAATCGGGTAAAGCACCCGGTTGGCGGCGCGCAACCACAGGCAGGCGCGGTAGGCTATGGCCGGCGGTCCCTCGAATGACGCACCGCCGCGCGCCTCCTTCACGTTCCTGGCCCCGAGTGCGCGCAATTCATCGGCCACGATCGGTTCCAGTCCCTTGGCGGCGGTGGCGAAAAACCGCAAAGCGGCAGGGGAATTCGGCCGGCGTGGAGCAGACATGGGATTAGGTTACAGTTAAGTTCGCTGACCTACCAATCATATTCTCCAGCATGACCAGCGCCGACACCATTCCAGAACTGCTGCGTCCCGTTTGGGAGCGCTGCCGGCAGTCACTGGTGGCGTTGCCGGAATTCCCCGCAGCCGTGGCTGCGGCATTGCCGCGGGTATGGGTGTGCAGCGAGTTCGTGGCGCAAACTTGCATCCGCCAGCCGCAACTGCTCGCCGATCTCTTCAATTCCGGGGATTTGCAAAGCACGCTTTCGCCCGCGTTGCGGGTGAGTGCGGCCTTGCGCACTGTTCAGAATGAAGCCGGGTTATCCCGCAGCTTGCGGCAATTCCGCCGGCGCGAGATGACACGCATCGCCTGGCGGGATCTGGCGGGCTGGGCGAACCTCACGCAGACGCTGCAAGATCTTTCGGCTCTGGCGGATGCCTGCCTGGACGGCGCGCTGACCTCGTTGGCGCGCTGGCATACTGAACGTCACGGCGTGGCACGCAACCCCAAGGGCGAAGCGCAATCGCTGGTGGTGCTGGGCATGGGCAAACTGGGCGCCCATGAGCTCAATTTCTCCTCGGACATCGATCTGATATTCGCCTATCCGGAGAACGGCAGCAGCGACGGCCCCAAGCCGCTGGATAACGAAGAATATTTTTTGCGTCTCGGCCAAAAGCTCGCGCGCTTGCTGGACGAAGTCACGCTTGACGGTTTCGTGTTCCGGGTGGATTTGCGGCTCAGGCCCTTTGGGGAAGCCGGACCGCTGGCCATGAGTTTTGACGCGCTGGAAACCTATTACCAGAATCACGGACGTGAGTGGGAACGCTACGCCTTGATCAAGGCGCGGCCGGTGGCCGGCGATCTTGTGCAAGGCCAACGGCTGTTGAGCATGCTGCGGCCGTTTATGTACCGGCGCTATCTGGATTTCAATGTCTTTGCGTCGCTGCGTGAGATGAAGCAGCTCATCATGCAGGAAGTGCTGCGCCGCGGTCTTGAAGACAATATCAAATTGGGCCGCGGCGGCATCCGCGAGATCGAATTCGTCGGTCAGGTGTTCCAATTGATCCGCGGCGGCCGCGAGGCGCCATTGCGGGAACGCGCCATCATTCCGGTGCTGCGCCATCTCGGCCAGGCGAATTATCTGCAGCCGGCGGAAGCCGAGGCGCTCATCTCGGCCTATGGATTCCTGCGGCGTACCGAGAATCGTCTGCAGGAATACAAAGATGAACAGACCCACGAATTGCCCACGGATGAACTGAACCGCGTACGCCTGGCCTGGTCCATGGGATTCGATACCTGGCCGGCATTCAGCCAGGCGCTGGATGGACATCGCCGCCAGGTGCAGCGGATTTTCGAAGCGGTGTTCGCGGCACCGCACACGCTGCGTGGCCAGCAGCAGAAGGAATCACCGTTTGCGTGCGTGTGGCGCAGCGCCCAGGCGGATGCGGGCACCGACCAATTGTTGCTCGACGCCGGTTTCACACAGCCCGCCGAAATCCTGCAAGCACTCAAACAGTTGCGCACAGGACCGTTGTTGCGGGCCTTGGGCGAGCGTGGACGCCGGCGCCTGGATGATTTGATGCCGCGATTGTTCGAGGTCGCGGGTACCACGCCGGACCCGGGCGAAACATTCAAGCGGCTATTGCGGGTGCTGGAGGCCATCGCCAAACGCTCCACTTACCTGGCATTGTTGCTGGAGAATCCCACGGCGCTGGAGCATCTGGCGCAGCTGGCTTCCGGCAGCGCCTGGCTCACCGATCTGGTGGTGCGCACGCCGCTGCTGTTGGATGAACTCATCGATCCACGCATGTTCAGCGAGTTTCCCTCCCAGGAATCGCTGCAGGCGGAACTGGAAGGCACGCTCAAGGATATTGCCGACGACGACCTGGAAGCGCAGATGGATGCACTGCGTCAGTTCCAGCAGGCCGCGGTAGTGCGGGTAGCGGCGGCTGATCTCTCGGGGAATGTGCCGCTCATGAAGGTCAGCGACTTCCTCACCTGGATCGCGGAGCAGGTGATCCACAAGGCGCTGGAAATCGCCCGCCAACACCTGCTCGTCCGTCATGGCGAACCCTGGTGCCGGGAGGCGGACGGGGAGCGGCGTGCGCGCTTCGGCATCATCGCCTATGGCAAGCTCGCGGGCCTGGAATTGGGTTACGGCTCCGATCTGGATCTGGTGTTCCTGCACGACAGCGCCGGCGAGCATCAGCAGACGCGCGGCCCACGTCCGCTGGACAACAACGAGTTTTTCACGCGTCTGGCGCAGCGCGTCATCAATATTCTTTCCATCCCGACGACCTCAGGGGTGCTCTATCAGGTGGATACCCGCCTGCGGCCCAGCGGTGCGGCCGGACTGATCGTGAGTTCCATGGAAAGTTTCGCGCGCTACCAGCGGGAGCAGGCCTGGACCTGGGAACATCAGGCGTTGCTGCGCGCACGTCCGGTGGCCGGTGATACGGCGGTGGGCGAGGCCTTCGAAAGACTACGCCGTGAAGTCCTCGGCCGGCTCCGGGACGGCGAGAGCCTCAGGCGCGATGTGGCGCTGATGCGCGCCCGCATGCTGAAAGAGCACGTTCACGTGGATGGGGAGTTTGACATCAAGCTCGACGTCGGCGGCCTCACGGATATTGAATTCCTGGTGCAGTACTGGGTGCTGCAGAACGCCGCCCAGTATCCGTTGCTGCTCGATTGGACCGACAACATCCGCAACCTGGAAGGACTCGTGAGCGCCGGCATCCTGAACGCGGAGCTGGGCGGGTTTCTCGCCGACACCTACCGGGCGTTCCGCAAGATCGTGCACCGCCGCAGCCTGGAAGGCCGGCCGGCGCGCATCCCGGAGGCCGAGGCGGAACCACAGCGCGGCCAGGTGCGCGCCTTGTGGGAAGCGACCATCGGAGCCGCCGCCGGCAATCCGGAGTAGCTTGGTATAATCAGCGTCCTTTCGATCATCGAGGTGCGATCGTGGCCAAAGCCGCCGTCGAACAGCCAGGCCTGCAGACCCCCAACGCCCGCCGCCATTATGACGTCAGGCGCAAGGATCTGCCGCTGCACTGCCCCATGGACGGCATGAGCCTGTGGAATTCCCATCCGCGGGTGTTCCTGCCCGTCGAAGCCACGGGTGAGGCCGAGTGCCCATACTGCAGCGCCACCTACACCCTGGTCGATTGACCGTTCTTAAATCGCGGGAAACTGCATGACCTCAGCGCTTCCCCGCATCTCGGTGGTACTCATGGTCCGCGATGCCGCGGCGACACTCGCCGCAACGCTGGAGAGCGTGCGCGACTTCGGCGAAGTGCTGATCTATGACAATGGCTCCAGTGACGACACCCTCGCCATCGCCGGACGCTATCCCAACGTGCGAATCTGCCGGGGCGAATTCAAAGGCTTCGGTCCCACCCGCAACGCCGCCGCCGCTTCGGCGCGCAACGATTGGATCTTCTCGCTGGATGCGGACGAGGTGGTGGAGGCGGCGCTGGCCGCAAGCCTCTCGGGTCTGGCGCTGGACAAGCCGGAACAGGTGTATGCGGTGGAGCGGCGCAATTATCTGCTGGGCAAGCGCGTGCGCCACGGCGGCTGGGGCAGCCAGTGGCTCACACGCCTCTACCACCGTCAAACGCACCGATTCACGGATGTGGCGGTCCACGAGAAAGTGGAACTGAGAAGCAGTGAACAGGCAATCCAGCTGGCGGGCAGCTTGCGCCATACGGCCATGCGCGATGCCGGGGATTTTCTGGTCAAGATGCACCGCTACACCATGCTCAAGGCGGGGGAGTCCACCCGCACCTATCCGCCGGGTATCATCTTCTTGAAAACCATTTGGGCCTTCATCCGCGCCTACTTCCTGCGGCTCGGTCTGCTGGACGGCTGGCGCGGGTTGCTGATCTCCGTCTCCGAGGCCAACGGGGTATTCTATAAATACATGGTCATTTATTCGCAGAGAAAACCATCATGATCATCGTCACCGGCGGCGCGGGCTTCGTGGGCAGCAATCTGGTGCTGGCGCTCAACCAGCGCGGCCAGTCCGACATCATCGTGGTGGACGACCTCAATGATGGCTCCAAGTTCAACAATCTGGTGGAGGCGGAAATCGCCGACTACCGCGACAAGGATGCGTTCCTGCAACAACTCGCGGGTGGTGCGACCCTCGGACCCATCGAGGCGGTGTTCCACAACGGCGCCTGTTCCGACACCACCGAGTGGAACGGCCAGTATATGATGGCGGTGAATTACGAATACTCCAGGGCATTGCTGGAGCATTGCCTCACGCGCAACATCCCGTTCATCTATGCATCATCGGCGGCAGTGTATGGTGCCGGCAAGGTTTTCAAGGAGGAACGCAAGTACGAAGCTCCGCTCAATATGTACGGCTATTCCAAGTTTCTGTTCGACCAATATGTGCGGCGCCGCCTGAAGACCGCACCGAAAAGCCAGGTGGCGGGTTTCCGTTATTTCAACGTCTACGGCCCGCGCGAGCAGCACAAGGGCAAGATGGCCAGCACCGCCTTGCATTTCAACAACCAGATACTGGCCACCGGCAAATGCAAGCTGTTCAAGGGCAGCGGCGGCTATTCTGACGGCGAGCAGCGCCGCGATTTCATCCACGTGGACGATGTGTGCGCCGTGAACCTGTGGGCATTGGATCATCCCAAGGTCTCGGGCATCTTTAACCTGGGCACCGGCCGCAGCCAGACTTTCAATGACGTGGCTAACGCGGTGATCAAATTTCACGGCCAGGGCAAGATCGAATACATCCCGTTCCCCGAGAACCTGAAGGGGCATTACCAGAGCTTCACCGAGGCCGACATGAGTGCGCTGCGTGCCGCCGGCTGCGAGCATCAGTTCATGACGGTTGAGATGGGTGTGGCTAACTATATGGAGTGGCTCAATAAAAAGTGACTTATCCAATATGTCCCCTCGCCCCTTGCGGGGCGAGACAGGACAGCCGAAGCACGTTTTCGGCCCGTCGAGCGGACGTACAGGATGTACGCCCTGGGCTTTCGCGAGGAGCAGGAAGCGTATTGCGAAAGGGGCAGGGTGATGGGTGATTAACTCCCCCTCATCCCAACCTTCTCCCGAAGGGAGAAGGAGTAAAAACAATGCACGCTCCTAATTCTCAAACAGCGTTTACCTGATTCCGAGATTGTCGTGCTGGCACCGGCCTGGTCGAAATTGTTGTTGACCCTGCTCGTTTTTTTTCGTGTAATATAGCAGATATGCTATACTGTGTCCGTGAACTGGCGTGTTTCCTTCTATAGCCCTGGTCTCCAGAAGGAGATACTTGATCTTCCCGCCGGATTTGTTGCCAGGTTTCTACGCTATGCCGAGCGCATGGAAATCTACGGCCCCGACCTTGGCATGCCCCATACACGAGCGATGGGTGGCGGGCTTTTCGAGCTCAGGCTTAAGGCGGCGGAAGGGATTGCGCGGGTTTTCTACTGCACAATTGTGGAGCGCAGGATCGTGATGCTTCACCAGTTCATCAAGAAATCGGAGAAGACCCCACGGAAGGAACTGGAGATCGCGTTAAAGCGGATGAAAGAGGTGAAAAATGCGTAACAGTCTCAACGGTTTGAAAAGCCGCGCGCTGGCGCGGCCCGAAGTACGTCGGGAATACGAGAAGCTCAGGGAGGAGTTTGAGTTGCTGGACGAAATTCTCAAGGCTCGCGCCGAGGCGGGTCTCACACAGGCCGAACTCGCTGAGCGAATTGGCACCACCCAATCTGCGGTCGCGCGAATGGAGACGGCGATTGGTAAGCACTCCCCGTCCATCGCAACGCTAAAGCGCTATGCTTCTGCCCTGGGTTATCGGCTCCAGCTCCGTCTTGTCAAAGAGGAGGATTTAACCATGCGTTTAACCCGGCGGCGCGAAAAATCGCGCGCCGGTTAGCGTTAGCTGCCAATAACAGGAGAACCACACATGGCGATACCTGATTATCAGTTAATCATGCTTCCCTTGCTTCGTTTCGCAACCGACGGAAACGAACATTCTCTACGAGCAGCAATCGAGGGCTTATCCGAACAGTTCAGGCTTACGGATGCAGAAAAGAATGAGTTATTGCCGAGCGGACAGCAGCCGAGATTCGACAACCGTGTTGCGTGGGCACGCTCCTATATGAGCAAGGCGGCTCTGTTGGAGTCAACTCGGCGTGGGCACTTCCGCATAACCCAACGTGGCCGGGAAGCTCTGTCCAAGAATCCATCCGAAATCAATGTGAAATTCTTGGAGCAATTTCCTGAATTCGTAAAGTTCAGAGAAAAACACCGAGATCGTGAAGAAACGGCGGAATTTACCGAAACAGAAACCCGCCAAACACCGGGCGAGCTTCTGGAAACGGCATATCAGAAACTGCGCGAAGATCTCTCCTCTGAGCTTTTGAAATTCATAACAGGATGTTCTCCATCTTTTTTCGAACGCCTCGTCATCGAGGTTCTCGTAAAAATGGGCTATGGCGGTTCTCGAAAGGAAGCCGGTAAAGCAATCGGCCGCAGCGGCGATGAGGGTATTGATGGCATTATTAACGAAGATCGCCTTGGCCTTGATGTCATCTACATTCAAGCCAAGCGGTGGCAAGCTACGATCGGGCGCCCTGAAATTCAAAAATTCGCGGGCGCTCTACAAGGACACCGAGCGAAGAAGGGAATCTTTATCACCACTTCCGATTTTAGCCGCGAAGCCGAGGACTATGTGGCGAAAATTGATTCTAAGATCGTGCTCATAGACGGCGAGCAGTTGTCGCAGCTTATGATTGACAACAATGTTGGAGTCACTCCGGTCACAACGTATGAAACGAAGAAAATCGACAGCGATTACTTTATTGAGGGTTGAAATGGCTAATAAGGTGCTCCAGTCGACGTGTCGCGCCACCGCAGCTACGCATAGGCGTTAGGGAAAATTACAGAACGATGAGAATCCTCATTGTTGGTCCCGCCTGGATCGGCGATATGGTGATGGCGCAAAGCCTGTTCATCACTCTCAAACAGCGCTTCCCCGGTTCCGAGATCGACGTGCTGGCGCCGGCCTGGTCGAAGCCGCTGCTGGCACGCATGCCGGAAGTGAAGAGCAGCATCGTTATGCCGCTGGGTCATGGCGAATTCGGTTTTGGCGCGCGCCGGAGATTGGGACGCCTGCTGCGCGGGCGCCACGATCACGCCATCGTGCTGTCGCGTTCCTGGAAATCCGCGCTGGTACCGTTCTTCGCGGGCATTCCCAAGCGCACCGGTTACCGCGGCGAATGGCGTTACGGTCTTATCAACGACATGCGGCCGCTGGATCAAAGCAAACTCACCCAGACGGTGCAGCGTTTCGTGGCCCTGGGTCTCGCACGCGATGCACCGCTGCCGCCGGCGGATATTCCAAAACCACATTTAAGGGTGGATGCGGAAAACCAAAGTGCTCTGCTCAGCAAGCTGGCCTTGAACCGGGATTCGCCCATCGTCGCCATGATGCCGGGCGCCGAATACGGTCCCGCCAAACGCTGGCCGGTGGAGCGCTACGGCGAACTGGCGAAGCAGTTGCTGGCCTCCGGCAAACAGGTGTGGGTGTTTGGCTCCGTACGGGAACAGTCCCTGGGCGAGGAGATCACGTACATCGCCGGCAAGCGCGTGGTGAATCTCTGCGGCAGCACCCGGCTCGAAGATGTGGTGGACCTGCTGGCGCTGGCGGAAACCGCGGTGACCAACGACTCCGGGCTGATGCACATCGCCGCGGCCGTGGGCGTCAAGCTGGTGGCCATCTACGGTTCTTCCTCGCCGGATTACACCCCGCCGCTCTCTGATAAAGCGGACGTCGTATATCTGCGACTTGAATGCAGCCCGTGCTTTGAGCGCGAGTGCCCGCTCAAGCACTTGAATTGTTTGAACCAGATAACAGTGGATGATGTGCGGCGACGGGTCTGATCCAGTTATGGACGGCCTGCGGCTATAAATCAATCAAGAGAGCGGGTTCCGGGGTCGCTTCCGGCATCCTGCCTCCCGCAACACTTGTACGTCCCTGTACAGCGCCCGCGCAAAGATAAGAAATGAAAGAAACGCGCCCCCAGAATACCGCCACCGCTGAATTACAGTCAGTCAATTTAACTATTACTGCCGAAAAACCGGTACAGTAAGAAAACATATGCAGCGTGAGGCTTATGCATTAAGCACATGAATTCTGGAACGCTCCCGAGTGTTTCTTTTGGTTACTTTTCTTTGCGCCAAAGAAAAGTAACCTGCGCTGCGGGAGCGGAACACCGCTATAAATAACATGGCTGGAAGCCAAACTAAAGACCGTCAGGCGCGCCGCAAATCCGCAATATCTACGACCGCCTGCTGCTCCACCAGTGTGCGCAAGGTGATGTCTCCGAGAGCGCTGTCAACGGCGTGGTCGAGTTTTTTCATCACCTCGTCCACGGAAGCCACCACGTTCAGATAGCGATCCACGTCCTCGGCGCTGGATGGATTGCGCCGTATGGCGTTGATAATGTCCCGGAGCATGATAGTACCCATATCGCGGGCCGGTACATAACGGCGGATGCGCCCGGAAACCAGCATCACCAGTCCGCTCTCGCGCAAACGGCCCAGCACATCCAGAATGGTGTCGGTGGGTACGCGCAGGCGGCGCGCCAGCTCTTCCCGGGACCAAGGCTGCTTGCTGTCGTAGTAGCAGCGGCCGATGAGATACATGATGTGCAATGCCAGCCGTTCCAGGGTGCGCCCACCCACGTCTTCGTGGCCGTGGCCGTGGCGTACCAGTTCCGGATTCTGCACATAAAACGCCACCTGCGCACCCATGAACAGAATCAGCCAGCACAGATACAGCCATGCCATGAACATGATGAGGATGGCGAAACCGGAATAGATGACGGTGAGACGCGTGGAGGACACGGTCAGGGCCGCGAACGCCCAGCTGGCGAATTCCCACAGCACACCGGCGAAGGTGCCGCCCGCCAGCGCCGAGCGAAACTGCACGTGGGTATGGGGCACGAACGCGTAGATGAAGGTGAAGGCGGCGATGACCAGCAGGTAGGGCAGCAGCTTGATGCCCACGATCAGCAGCGGACCCAGGGGCGCGATGTCCTTGATGTGTTGGGCCATGGTGTGACTGCTGGCCGTGGCGGTGATGGCGAGCGCCAGTATCAGCAGTACCGGGCCGATGAGCAGCACACTCAGGTAATGGCTGAAGCGCTCGCCGAGGGTACGCACCTCGCGCACGCGCCAGATATAGTTGAGGCCGGATTCCAGCTTTTGCACCAGCGATACCACGGCGTACAGCAGCACCAGCAGGCCGATGACGCCCAGCACGCCGGCCTTCACGTTGTCCACGAAGTTGATGATCTTCCCGGAGATCTCCTCGCCTTTTTCACCCAGCGGCGCGAGAAAATTGAACAAGAACGGTTCCAGGCTTTCCTGTACGCCGAAAGCCTTGAGAACCGAAAACACGAAGGCCAGCAGCGGCACGATGGCGAGCAGCGTGGTATAGACAAGGCCGGTGGCGCGCAGCGTGATTTCACCGCCGGTGAAATCCTGGATCAGGATATGCAGCATGCGCGCCCAGAAGATCAGAAAACGCTTGTGCCGCGGCATGGCACGCGAGTCACTGTGCCAGATATATCTGTCAAAGGCTTTGAGGATTCTGCTCAGCACGGACAACTCGCTTTGTTCTCTGGGGCCTTATTCTAGCCTCAGGCGAGGCGCCGGCGGTCCAGGCGGGTGATGAATTCACCCAGCAGAATGTGGTACAGGCGCTCCTTGAGTACCGCATCCTCCACGCCGGCCTCCATGTTGGGATTGTCATTGACCTCGATGACGTAGATTCCCTGGGCGCTCTGCTTGATGTCCACGCCGTAGAGTCCGTTGCCGATGAGTTTCGCGGTTCTGAGGGCCGCGTTCATGATTTCCTTGGGCACCTCTTCCACCGCCAGGGTGCGGGAGTCGCCGTCCTTGAAACGCCCGCCGCCCTCGTGCTTGAGTATCTGCCAGTGGTTCTTGGACATGTAGTACTGGCAGGCGAACAGCGGCTTGTGGTTGAGGATGCCGATGCGCCAGTCGAAGGCGGTGTACACGAATTCCTGGGCCAGAATCAGGTCCGATTCCTCGAACAGTTTGGCTGCCAGCCGCTTGAGTTGCTCCCGGTCGTTGGCCTTGTGCACGCCCAGGGAGAAGGAGCCGTCCGGTATCTTGAGCACGATGGGGAAGGGGATTTTATCCGGCAGCATATCCACCGTATCTTCGGACACGATCACGGTCTTGGGCCGTGGGATGCGATGGGAACGCAGCAGCTCCGCAAGATAGATCTTGTTGGTGCACTTGAGAATCGAATTCGGATCGTCGATCACTACCATGTCTTCGCTCTCGGCCTTGCGCGCGAAACGGTAGGTGTGATTGTCGATGCCGGTGGTCTCACGGATGAACAGCGCGTCGTATTCAGGCAGCTTCACGTAATCCTTGCGTTCGATGATTTCCACATTAATGTGCAATTCCTTGCCGGCGCGCATCAGCCGCGAGAGGAAGCGCTGGTCCGAGGGCGCCATGGGGTCCGCATAGTTGTAAAGCACCGCCAGATCGTAGCGTGCCGAGTTGCGCGCCCGCGGCGTTTGCCAGCGCTTGCTGAAATAGCTGTTGAGGGCGGCGGCAAAGCGTTCGCGTTGCACGTCGTTGAGCTGGTTGAGATGGAAAGCCTTGATGCGGCTGATGGACCATTTCTGGTCGCGTTCGAACTCGATGCGCAGCAGCGGGCAGGGGAAGATGTCGAATATCTGCTCGCCTACTTCCTCGAGCATCGGATCGCTGCATTGGCCGAAGAACACATTGATGCCGTAGCTGTCGCGCACCAGCCGGCGCAAACGTTTCTGCACCGTGTAATCGAGATCACCGGATTCGAGCTGATACAGGGATTTCTTGCTGAGCTCGGAGATGGTGCGCACGCTCGGCACCACCTTGTGGCGGCGCGCCTCGGCCAACAGCGAGCAATAGTAGCCGGTGCTCAGATAATTGTAGCTGCGGCACAGGTTGATGACCTTCATGCCTTTTTGCGCGAAGTACTCGTGCTGCGAGAGATAATCCTTGGCCAATACGATGGCATGATGCGGAAATTCCGGCTGCCAATCGCCGCGATTCTCCACCACGATGATGTGGGTGGGCGCGGTTTCAGGTCGGGGAGGTTCGCCGGTCATAGGGATCTGCGCACGGCCTGTGCGACCCCATTAGCTGCACGCGGTCGCTTTGTCAGCAGTTTTTCCATGCGCAGCGCGTCCATGTGATCGGCGTAATAATCCAGATACGTGTCGAACCCGCTATAGCCCATCTTTTCATATAAACGGGCAGCGACGGGATTGTCCTTGCGTAACTCCAGTCGCAGGCTGGCGGCGCCGCGCCCGCGCGCGGCATCTTCCGCCGCCGCCAACAGCGCGCGGCCAATGCCGCGGCTGCGATGCTTGTGATCAATGGCCAGCGAGTACAGCCGCGCCCGCGGCGAGCGCGCGTGAAAACGCAGCAGCGCGTAACCGCGCAATTGCTTGTTTTCCTCATCCACCAACAGGATCGCGTTGCCGCGCGTGAGCAGGTAATGAAAGCTGCGGCGCGAGAGACGGTCGCTGTCGAAATTACGGGTTTCAAGCTGAACCAGGGCGTCCAGGTCGCTCAGGTTCGCGGGGCGGATCATGCGGAGGAGGTGGGTTGGGAGGGGTGGGTGTGTTTGTGTGTAGCCACCATGATGACACCGGCGGCCTTACGCGTCGAGGGCCAGGGGCGTCTCGTCCAGGAGCGGCAGCTGTTCCCGCAGCACCTGGATGTGTTCTTCCCAATAGCGCGGCGCATCGAACCAGGGGAAGGCGCGCGGGAAGGCCGGGTCGTCCCAGCGGCGCGCAATCCAGGCGGCGTAGTGGATCATACGCAGCGTCCGCAGGGCCTCGATGAGCCAGAGTTCCGCCGGATTGAAGTCCGCGAACTGCCGGTAACCGGCCATCACATGACCAAGCTGGCTTTCCATGTCCGCGCGCGCACCGGAGAGCAGCATCCACAAGTCCTGCATCGCCGGGCCGGTGGCGCAGTCGTCGAAGTCCACGAAATGTGGGCCGGCGTTGGTCCACAGCACATTGCCCGGGTGGCAGTCGCCGTGCAGGCGGATGCGGCGGGTCGTATCCGCCCGCGTGAAACAGCGCTCCACGCCGGCCAGCAGCAATTCCGTCACTTCCCGATAGCGGGGTGCGAGTTCCGGCGGCAGGAAACGGCTTTTCAGGATGAATTCCCGGGGCCCGCGTCCCAGGGTCTGGGCATCGATGCGCGCACGATGTTCAAAACGGCGCACCGCGCCGACCGCGTGCAGGCGACCGAGGAAGCGGCCCAGCCATTCCAGTTGTTCGGGCTGTTCCAGGTCCGGCGCCCGCCCGCCCTGGCGGGGGAACAGGCTGAAGCGATAGCCGGCGTGTGTCAGTAAAGTGCTGCCACTGGGATCGGCGAGCGCCGCCACCACCGGAATCTCGGCTTCCGCGAGTTCCCTCAGGAAAGCGTGTTCCTCGATGATGGCGGCATCCGACCAGCGCCCGGGGCGGTAAAACTTGGCAATCAGCGGTGCTTGGTCCTCGATGCCTATCTGATAGACGCGGTTCTCATAGCTGTTGAGGGCCAGTAAAGTGCCATCGGTGCGCCGGCCGGTGGCCTCCACGGCTGAGAGGATCGTGTCGGGTGTCAGGTCCTGATAGGGTGCGATGGAGGATGGCGCGCCGGGCATGGAGGCAGTGTAGCGGAATCGCGCTGCCGCTTTTACTGCGCCCCGCGTGCCTGCGGGAGAGGGCTGGGGAAGGGGAATCAGTTCAGGTACTCTTGCCGCGTAATGCACCAGGCGGCGGCCAAACCTGCAGCGTAGGACATTTATCCATGACCAGTTATCCCGAACGCCTGGTGTGCTTGACGGAAGAAACCACCGAGACACTGTACCTGCTGGGCGAGGAGCGGCGCATCGTGGGCATCTCCGGATTCACGGTGCGTCCACCGCAGGCGCGCAAGCAGAAACCCAAGGTCTCGGCCTTCACCAGCGCCAAGATCGGCAAGATTCTGGAGCTCAGGCCGGACCTGGTGCTGGGTTTTTCCGACATCCAGGCGGACATTGCCGCGCAACTGGTGCGCCACGGCGTCGAGATGCATGTTTTCAATCAGCGCACAGTGGCGGAAATCCTGCGCATGATTCTGATGCTGGGCGGCATGCTCGGCTGTGAAATAAAAGCGCAGGCATTGGTGGCGCGTTTGCAGCAAGGCCTGGATGAAATCCGCGCGCACGCCGCCGAGCTGCCGCGGCATCCACGTGTGTATTTCGAGGAATGGGATAACCCGCAGATTTCCGCCATCGCTTGGGTATCGGAGCTGATCGGCATCGCCGGCGGCCGGGATATCTTTCCGGAACTGGCGCAGCAATCATTGGGCAAGCAGCGTATCGTCGCCGACCCCCAGGAAGTCGTGCGGCGTCAGCCGGATATCATCATCGGCTCCTGGTGCGGCAAGAAATTCCAGCCGCAAGCCGTTGGCGCGCGGCCCGGATGGCAAGCCATACCGGCGGTGCGCCATGGCGAGTTGCACGAAGTGAAATCCTCCATCATCCTGCAGCCGGGTCCGGCGGCGTTGACGGATGGTGTGCGAGCCTTACAGAGGATATTCAGCCATTGGCCGGGAACCGGCGTCGCTGACGGATCTGATCGGGCATCAAGAACCTGAGATGGAGAGTGCCACGTGTTCCGCAAGAAGAAAAAGCCGCCGCCCCATGAAGCGCTTTTATTGCTGCATCACTCGATCGTACGGGATATAGGGAAATCCCTTTCCAATCTTGGTATTAATCTGCTGCTGGGCTTTATTGCTTCCTTGATGATGCTGCATCTGCATCAAGGCGCTTACCCGTCTTTCCAGAACTACATGACCGGCGCCGTCAGCCCGGATATCGTTCTGGTCCTGACGCCGGTATCCATGATTCTGATCGGCGTCGAATTCCTGTTTCTGGCATTTGCGCCGTATGAGAAAGGCCGGGTGCCGCGCTTTTTCACCAGCCTGATCCTGGGCGTCAAGGATTCCATCGTGGTGGTTTCGGGCCTGTCCATGGGCATGGCCTGCGCCACCTTTTTACAAAATCCCTACACAGCCTGGAGCTCTTTCCTGATTGCCATGTTCTATTTCGTCATCGCTTTTTTTCTGGCGTTCATCTGTTTTGCGCCGTTCTATACGGATCTCAACGGCTTCAAGAGCCGTATCGCCTTCATCATCGTGGGCGCAAGCTTCCTGTTGCTGGCGATTTGTTATCCCTATCTTTTCAGCGAGATATCCTGGCTGGGTCAGTGGGTTTATCCGGCGCATCTGCCGTGAATCTTCCCGAATCGTCGGGCCTTAGAAATCACCGGTGTTACCGCCGGTGTTGACTGAAGGTTTGCCGGGGCTGCCAGGGATTATTTTGTACCGGGCCCGTCGTTGATGTCACAGGGAGCGGGTTGACGATAGCGCTGCTGCGGCAGGAAGCGCAGGGTTTTGGGGTACCAATGATAGGTTTCCGCCGGCAGCGTCTTGGCGGCAACAGGCGTGGGGGATTGTGAGCCATCTTTCCGGTAGGCGTATTCCATGATTTTGCCGGAAACCTGGATAGTTTGCCCATCAGCGCCGAAATTCACGGCGTAATTGTGCGTGATAAAACCGTTGAACGGCCTTTTGGAACCGCCGACGTTCATACCCTGTTTGTAGGCATGTTTCCATAACGAGATGAGTTTGCCGTCCTTTAGAGCGGCGATTTCGGCCGAGTCATGCACGCAGTCGCGGGTTTCCTTATCCACGTATACAAACATGACCGTTTGTCCCAATGCCGGCAATACCGGTCCCGCCATTATCTTGCCGACGGCTCCCACCGAGAGTGCCGCCAGAGGTTGACCCGCGCAATTCGCCGCAAACAGCGCACCCCATTCCGGTGACAGCCACGCCAGCCCAATCCAGTTGATGTGTGGCCGATCGGTTTGGAACACCTCGATGGGGTGATAGATCAGGGAATTCTGCGGACTGTAGCGCAGGCGCTGTTCCGGATGTGTGGTGTTGTACCAGTCAATCAGAGCTTGGGGAGTAGGCGTGTGACAGGCTTCCGCAGCCTGTACGCGCGTGCCACAGCACGCGCAAAACAACACTGCCATGAGGCTGATGCCGATGGCCCGCGCTTTATCCATAACCGCCAAGTGGTCCCCTGTGCCGCCGATCAGGCTGTCAGCCGCCGGTAGGCTTCGCGGTATTTCTCCGCGGTTTTGGCGATGACCTCCGCCGGCAAATGCGGCGCCGGAGGTTTCTTGGGCCAGTCCAGGGTTTCCAGGTAGTCGCGCACGTACTGCTTGTCGAAGCTGGGCGGGCTGATGCCGGGCCGGTAGCTGTCGGCGGGCCAGAAGCGCGAGGAATCGGGCGTTAAGACCTCATCAATCAGCACCAGTTGTCCGCCGTCGTCCAGGCCGAATTCAAATTTGGTATCGGCGATGATAATGCCGCGTGTGAGCGCATGCGCGGCAGCATACGCATATAGCTGGATGCTTTTTTCCCGGACCTTTTCCGCCAGCGGCCGTCCCAACAGCCGGGCGGTTTCCTCGAACGAGATATTTTCGTCATGCTGACCCTTGGGCGCCTTGGTGGCGGGCGTGAAGATCGGTTGCGGCAGCGGGTCTGCGAGTTTGAGCCCCTGCGGCAGCACGATATCGCAGAGCGCCCCGGTTTTCTGGTAATCCTTCCAGCCGGAGCCGATGAGATATCCGCGCACCACCGCTTCGATGGGCAGGGCCTTGAGCTTGCGCACCAGCATGGCGCGGTCCTTTAGCAGCGCCTGCTCGGCGGGATCCTTCACCACATCGGCGAGCGCGAGCGCCGTCAGCTGGTTCGGAATGATGGGTTGCGTGCGCTCGAACCAGAAGCGCGAAATACCGGTCAGCACCGCACCCTTGCCGGGAATCGGGTCCGGCAAGACCACGTCGAAAGCCGAGAGCCGGTCGCTGGTGACGATCAGCAGATGTTCCGGTCCGGCAGCGTAGATGTCGCGTACCTTGCCGCGGTGAACCAGCGGCAGGTTCTTGAGATGGGTTTCGAAAACGGCGGCGGGCATGGCCGGTACCCTGGGGGTTCGGTATGGATGCGGTATCTTGCTGAATGCAAGCTACGGCGGCAAGGCTTGACTCCCGCATGTGTAATAAAGGTAAGGTTTGCAGGGTCTTGGGCTATACTACCCGTTCCTGAACCGGCTTCTTCTAACCGAGTCACGACGTTGCGGCGACGACAGAAAAGAAATCTTTCTTTGATGATGGCAGCAACCGTACTGGGGCTGTCACTGTGGATGCCGTATTGCCTCGCCATGCGGGCGATGCCGTCAATGCCGGCGGGCGCTCAATGCGCCCAGACCATGGGTGGCCAGTCAGGAATGAATCAGCATTGCGCGCAACCGCAAGCGACTGCAAGCTATCTGAGCGCCAAAGCGGCGAGCGCCAGCATGCCAAACTGGCAGCCGCTTGCGACCGTCATTCCGATCTCCCTCACGCCTGCCTACCGCATGCAGGCGCGCCCGGGCTTTTTTGTGAATTTTTCTCCATCCTCTCTTCTGCCACTTAATCTGCGTTACTGCGTTTTCCTGAAATAGCGATTCCTTGAGCATCTCAGTTTCCTGTCAATCGACAGGAGCGTTGTGCGTGCACGAGGAGTCGTTCCATGTCATTTATATACGGGATTTTACGCGGCGGCATCGTCAGTGCCGCCCTCATGTTATTGCCGGTGGCTGCGCTCGCTGAGACCGCACCGCTGGCGATGCAGCAGGCGGTCACGCTGGCGCTGCAACACGACAGCGTGTTGCAGCAATTGGCCGCCGAGAAGCAATCGGTTTTGGCTCAGGCAACCGCCGCCGGCCAGTTGCCGGACCCCAAGTTGAGCGCCGGCATTGTCAACCTGCCCACCAACAGTTTCGCGGTAGGCCGGGATTCCATGACCATGCAGGTCATCGGCCTCTCGCAGGAATTCCCCGCCGGTCATACGCGCTCGCTGGCGGAAAAGCGCGGCCAGCAGCTCGCCGATGCCCAGCAGGCGAAAATCGTGGAACGCCGTCGCGAGGTGGCGCAGCAGGTGCGCGAGACCTGGTTGCAACTGTATTACGCCATGCACGCCATCGTCCTGGTGCAGCAGAGCGAAGCGTCATTCCAGCAGCTCGCCGACATCGCCAAAGTCCGTTACGAGAACGGCAGCGGCACGCAACAGGAGTGGCTGCGCACGCGGCTTGAACTTGCCACCCTGAAAGAGCGGGAACTGGATTTGCAGAATGAGATTCGCACGGCGCGCGCCGCGCTGGCACGCTGGCTGGGCGACGACAACATTCAACGTCCGTTGCCGGACACCTTGCCGGTACTTCCCGCGCCAGCTTCCTATGACGCTATCCTGAATGCGCTGCCGAGTCATCCTCTGGCCGAAACGGACAATGCGCAGATTGCCGCGGCCCAAACCGGCGTGGATATTGCCAAGCAGGCTTACCGACCCATCTGGGGTGTAGACCTGAGCTATGGCCACCGACCCGGTGGGGATGCAACCGGCCCATTCACCAACATATTTTCCGCCATGGTGTCCGTGAGCCTGCCGCTTTTCACCGGCCAGCGCCAGGACCAGACCGTCGACGCGGCCCAGGCCCAGGCCAGCACCAGCATCGATGCCAGGGACAATCAATTGCGTGAACTCAAGCGTGATCTCGACGAGAACTGGGCGCGTTGGCAGCAACTTCGGGAACTGCAATCCCTCTACGACCAGACCGTGTTGCCGGATTCGAGCGCCGACGTGGCCGCCGGGTTCGATGCTTACCGCAACGGCGGCGGCGATTTCTTCGAACTGGTGCGTACTCAGGTGGGCGAACTCGACGCGCGCATGCGTCGCCTCAAGATTGAGACCGATCTGGACAGTGTGAAAGCCGCACTCCTGTATCTCGCGGGAGAAAAGTCATGAATACCTCACGCATTTTCATTGTGTTGACGATGGCGGTGTTACTTGCGGCCTGCGGTCATTCGACCCCAGGCACGCAAGTTGCGGCCTCCCGGAAACCGGCACAAACGGGCGGGCGGAAAATCCTCTATTACCGCGCCCCCATGAACCCGAGCCTTACCTCGCCGGTTCCGAAGAAAGACAGCATGGGCATGGATTACATCCCGGTGTACGCCGGTGAGGCCGGAGGCGCGGCCGGTACCCTACGCATCTCACCTTCTGTGGAAGAAAACCTCGGTATCCTTACGGCGCCGGTAGTGCGCGAGGATCTGCACCGCCTGATCCACACCGTGGGCTACGTTGACTACGACGAGAGCGCGGTGATGCGGCTGCACACCCGCGCCGCCGGCTGGATCACGGAACTGCCGCTCACCTCCACAGGTGAGTTGGTACGCAAGGGGCAACTGCTTTTCAAGCTGTATGCCCCCACGCTGGTGACTGCCGAGCAGGAATACCTGCAAGCCCTTAAAGGAGGCAACGCCACCTTCATCCAGGCGTCCGGCAAGCGCCTGCGCGCCCTCGGCATCGCCGACGACGAGATCGCGCGGCTCAAGCATATCCATAAGCCGAGCAAGAGCATCGCTTACTACGCAGAGCGGTCCGGCGTAGTGGAGATGCTGAACGCCCGCCCCGGCCTGTACGTGACACCGGACACGGAAGTGCTGCGCCTGGGGGTGCTCTCGAATGTCTGGCTGGTCGCCGAGGTGTACGAGACCGAGGCGGGTTGGGTGCGGGTGGGTGACAAAGCGGAAGCGCGCCTGGCTTCCACGCCAGGCGAGGTGCTGCACGGCACGGTGAATTTCATCTATCCGCAACTCGATCCGGTGACCCGCACCCTCAGGGTGCGCATGACCTTCGCCAATCCCGACGTCAGGCTGCTGCCCAACATGTACGCCGACGTGACGATTGACGGTGCACCCGAGAAAAACGTGCTCACCGTTCCTGCGGAAGCCTTGATTCGCACCGGGAATGAAAACAATCGCGTCATCCTGGCGCTCGGCAATGGGCGCTTCCGGGCACAGGCGGTGACCCCCGGCATTGAGAGCGGTGGACGAGTGGCGATCCTAACGGGTTTGACCGAGGGCGAAACCGTGGTCACGTCAGGCGAGTTCCTGATTGACTCCGACGCGAGTCTCAACGCCAGCTTACAGCGCCTGTCCGTTGGCAACGATAACACCCCTGGGGGTGGCCAATGATCGCCAAGATCATTCGTCTCGCGCTCAGTAATCGCGGACTGATGGTGCTGCTGGCGCTGGTGATCACGGCTTGGGGCATTTACGCCATCCAGCACATCTCATTGGATGCCATCCCGGATCTCTCGGACACTCAGGTAATTATTGACACCAAGTACCCCGGCCAGGCGCCGCAGGTGGTCCAGGACCAGGTGACCTATCCGCTCACCACCATCATGTCCTCGGTGCCGCGCAGCACCCAGGTTCGCGGCTATTCCAGCTTCGGCGAGTCTTACGTGTACGTAACCTTTCAGGATGGCACCGACCCCTACTGGGCGCGTTCACGAGTGCTGGAATACCTGAGCCAGGTGAAATCCCAGTTACCGGCCGGCGTGCAGCCGGTGCTGGGACCGGATGCCACCGGCGTAGGCTGGGTGTACGAGTACGCACTGGTGGACAGGAGCGGCAAGCACGACATTTCCCAGCTCACCACGCTGCAGAACTGGTTTCTGAAGTTCCAGTTGCAGCGGGTGCCGGGCGTGTCTCAAGTAGCCACCATCGGCGGCATGGTGCAGCAGTACCAGGTGGTAGTGGACCCCAACAAGCTGCGCGCCTATGGCATTCCACTGGAAAAGCTGCGTATGGCCATTGAGCACGGCAATTCGGAAACCGGCGGCTCGGTCATCGAGATGGCGGAGGCCGAGTACATGCTTTTGGCAAGCGGATACATCAAAAGCATACATGATCTGGAGGAAATCCCGCTGGGGGTCAATCAGAATGGCACGCCGATCCTGCTGAAAGACGTGGCACGCGTGCGCATCGGCCCGGAGGCGCGCCGCGGCGTGGCCGATCTCAACGGCCAGGGTGAAGTGGTGGGTGGCGTGGTGGTGATGCGCTACGGAGCCAATGCTCTCAAAGTGATCGAAGCCGTCAAGCAGAAACTTCAGGAACTAAAGCCCAGCTTGCCGGCGGGCGTGGAAGTCGTGCCCACCTACGACCGCTCGAAACTGATTCACAGGGCGGTGGATACGCTCAATCACAAGCTCATCGAGGAACTCATCGTCGTGGTCCTGGTGTGCGCCCTGTTTCTGCTGCACCTGCGCTCCTCGCTGGTGCTGATTATCAGCTTGCCGCTTGGCGTCCTGGTGGCCTTCCTTATCATGTATCTGCAGGGCATCACTGCCAACATCATGTCGTTGGGCGGCATCGCCCTCGCCATCGGCGCCATGACGGATGCCGGCATCGTCATGATAGAAAACCTGCACAAACATTTCGAGCACACGCCGCCCACCCGCGAGGACCGCTGGCGCATTGTTTATGAAGCCGCGGCCGAAGTGGGGCCGCCTTTGTTCTTCTCGCTGCTGATCGTGGCACTGTCGTTTCTGCCGGTGTTTACCATGCAGGGCCAGGAAGGTCGGCTGTTTAAACCCCTAGCCTCCACCACGACCTATGCCATGGCCAGTGCCGCGGGTCTCGCCGTCATGTTGCTGCCATTACTTATGGGGTATTTCGTGCGCGGCCGCATCCTGTCAGAGCATCGCAATCCCATCAATCGCGGGCTGATCGCGGTTTACGGGCCGTTGATTCGCTGGGTGGAACGCGCGCCCTGGCTCGTGGTCTGCATCGCCGGGGTACTGGTCATTGCAACCCTCTGGCCCTTGAGCCGTCTGGGTTCGGAGTTCATGCCGCCATTGAACGAAGGCACGCTGCTGTACATGCCGAGCCTGCTGCCGGGCCTGTCCATCGGCAAGGCCCAGCAATTGCTGGAACAGACCGACCGGCTCATCAAGACGGTGCCGGAGGTGCAAACCGTGTTCGGAAAAGCGGGAAAGGCCGAGACCGCGACGGATCCCGCGCCGCTCTCCATGTTCGAGACCGTGGTGACGTTCAAACCACAATCCGAGTGGCGGCCGGGCATGACCTGGGACAAACTCAAGCAGGAACTCAACGACCGCTTGCAACTGCCGGGTGTCACCAACTCATGGGTGTTTCCCATCCGCAACCGCATTGACATGACATCCACGGGCATCAAAACCCCAGTGGGCATCCAGATCTCGGGTCCTAGTCTTGACGTGATCCAGCAAATTGGCGGACGCCTGGAATCCATTTTGCACAATGTCCGCGGAACCGCCTCGGTGTACGCGGATCGCACCGTGGCGGGGCGTTACGTGGACATTAATATCAACCGGAACGCCACCGCACGCTTCGGCCTCAATATCAGCGACGTGCAGGACGTGATCAAGACCGCCGTGGGCGGCATGAGCGTGACGGAAACTGTACAAGGTCTGCAACGTTTCCCGGTGAACCTGCGCTATCCGCGCGCCTGGCGCGATTCCCTGCAACGCCTCAAGGAGCTGCCACTCATTACGCCCACGGGCGCCACCATTCCCTTGTCGCAGGTGGCGCAGGTGCGCGTGGTCAATGGGCCGGATATGATCGAGAGTACCAACACGCGCCCCACGGGTAATGTGTACATCGACATCCGCGGGCGGGATCTCGGTTCCTACGTGGCCGCTGCGCAGGCGGCGGTAGCGAAAGAGTTGAAATTGCCGGCGGGCTACACGCTCACCTGGGCCGGGCAATACCAGTACCTTCAACGTGCGGATGCACGCCTCAAACTGATCGTGCCGCTGACGCTGTTTTTGGTTTTGTTACTGCTGTATTTCAACTTTCGCAGCTTCATCAAGGCGCTCATTATCATGGCAACGTTGCCACTCTCGATGGTGGGTGGTGTTTGGTTGCTATGGTTACTCAACTACAATCTGTCCGTGGCCGTGTACGTGGGCTTCATCGCCTTGGCCGGTGTAGCGGCCGAAACCGGCGTGGTGATGCTGGTGTACCTGGATGGTGCGCTTAAGCGCCGCCAGGAACTCGCTGCGGCCGAGCAACGTGCATTCACGCATGAGGATCTGAAGACGGCCATTGTGGATGGCGCGGTACTGCGTGTGCGTCCCATTATGATGACCGTGACGGTCATCATCGCCGGTCTTTTGCCCATCATGTTCGGCGGCGGCACCGGTTCTGAAGTGATGCGCCACATCGCCGCACCCATGGTGGGCGGCATGGTCAGCGCCACGGTGTTGGCACTGCTGGTGGTGCCGGCGGTGTATTACCTGTGGCAGCGGCATATGCTCAAAACCACCACCACCGAAAAATGAGCCAGTCTCGTCAGTCAGGATTAGTCTCCTGTTTCACTCTCTGTTCCCGGCGTGTGTATGCAACGATTCAATGATGGGGCAACTGGGTTTTCCGCGTGTTGTTTCACATTGCCGCAGGAGTTTTAGCAACGCGTGTTCGATGCGTTTCAGACCGGCGATGCGTTCCTGCACGATGTCGAGCTTCGCCCGCGCCAGCCGTTCCACGGCACGGCACCCGCCAACTTTTGTCAGGCTTAGCAATTCCGCAATTTCCCTGAGGCTGAAACCCAGTTCCTGCGCGGCGCGGATGAACCTCAGGCGCTCCACGTCGGCTGCCTGGTAACGGCGGATGGCGCCATAGCCGCGCGCTGGCTCCCGCAACAACCCCTGGCGCTGGTAGTAGCGTACGGTTTCTACACCCACGCTCGCGGCTTTTGCCAGTCCGCCAATGGTTAATGCGCTCATGATCGGCCTCTTGACTCCGTACTGGGGTACAGGGAGTAGTCTAGCGCCATCTGGAAATTAGAGAGCGGTTCATGGGTAAAGGCTGGTTGACGGGCGGTATTCTGGCGGCGGTCGGCGCCTCGCTGTGCTGCGTGGTGCCGCTGGTATTCGTGAGCCTGGGCATCGGTGGCGCCTGGCTCGCCAATCTGCAATGGTTCGAGCCTTACCGGCCATATTTTATTGCGGCCACCGTATTATTTCTCGGGCTCGCTTTTCGCGCCCTGTATCTGAAACCGATCCGCTGTCAACCCGGCGAGGCCTGCGCCGATCCGCGCGTACGCCGCCGCCAACGGATGATTTTCTGGAGTGTTGCGGTTGTCCTGATCGTGTTGATTGTCATCCCCTGGTTTGCACCTCTTTTTTATTGAGGTTGAGGAGTTCATCATGCGTACTGGTATTGCCGGATTGATTTTGTTCTTTACCTTGGCCGTGGGGGTGTTTGCCGCCGCCATCAACAATAACGTTGTGTTGGACGTGCCGGGCATGACCTGTCCGTTGTGTCCCATTACCGTGCGTAAGGCACTGGAACGCGTGCCCGGGGTGGAAAAGATTTCGGTGGATTACCCGGCGCGCAGCGTGCGCGTCGAGTATGACGCTTCCCGCACCAATGTCGCGGCGCTGCTCAAGGCCACGGCCGATGCCGGCTATCCCGCTAAGCCGGAAAAGCCGAGCCGGCCATGAATACCGTGAACCCAACCGGCAGGGAAAACCGGGAACTGGCCGCCCATCGGGAGTTCGGCGAAATCAGCCGCGGCACCGCTCGCCATCTCAAATTCATGCGCCAGGACACACTCTTCAGCGACGGTGTACTGCCGGCGCGCATCAAGACGCTGGCCGCGGCATTGTGGAGCGTGAGCGCGCGCTGCGAACCCTGCATCCAGTTTTATATGCAGAAGGCTCATGAGCTCGGCGCCAGCCGCGAGGAGATCGGCGAAATGCTGGCGGTTGCCTCCACCATGGGCGGCTGCGTGGGCGAGACCTGGGCCGCGAAAGCGTTTTCCATGGTACAGGACAAGCCGCCGAACGATACCTGCTGCAAAACCTGAGTCCGGTGCGGGCCGCTGCTTTTCAAGTACCCCGCCGCCAATATAAATCAGGATGCGCCAATATCCTGGCTGAGGAGAAGCGCTTATGACGGAATGCCGCTCTGGCCGCAAAACCGACTTGCTCGGTTCTCGCTGGGCGCTGTTGCTGTGGTGGGGACCTTGGGTGCTTATTATTATCGGGGGAATCACTGCCCTATCTGGGAATACTGCACACACCGTGCTGTGGACGGTCGGTTTTGCCGTGGCCGGCGTTGCCTGTCTCGTGAACGCGCGCCGCTGCGGGCGGCGCCATTGTTTTTACACCGGGCCGTTGTATCTTCTGGCAGCTCTTGCGTCTTTACTCTACGGACTGGGTGTTTTGCCCCTGGGCATGAACGGTTGGGGCTGGATTGTCGGCAGCGCCGTGGCGGGCAGCCTGGTTTTCTGTTGCGTGCTGGAAAAGCTGTTTGGACAATATGCCAAGGGGCCGCCAACCACAAAAACTACGGATTGAATTCATGGACAATTGAATAATTGTCGGCGAGATGTTTGCGAATAGCATCAACCACATTGATATCCGCCGTGAGTTCGGTCCCTATGCGGGCGTGGTGTACGCGCACAGTTACGGAAACACCGCCGACTATCTGCGCTAGGCGGGAGTCGTCATGTTGGTGTACCTGGATGGCGCTCTCAAGCGGTGCAGGAGCGCACCGCGGCCGGGCAACGCTCCTTCACTGATGAAGATCTGAAACAAGCCATCATCGACGGCGCCGTGCTGCGTGTACGACCCATCCTCATGACCGTGACGGCCATCATCGCCGGTCTTTTGCCCATCATGTTCGGCGGCGGCACCGGTTCTGAAGTGATGCGCCACATCGCCGCACCCATGGTGGGCGGCATGGTCAGCGCCACGGTGTTGGCACTGCTGGTGGTGCCGGCGGTGTATTACCTGTGGCAGCGCCGCAGGTTGGAAAGCATGAAGTAAGCTGTTGTTGGCGGCAGTGTGCCGGCTGGAGGAGAATGTATGTGGTATTACGTGGTGAAAGTGGCGGTTTCAGCCGCCCTGATTGTGCTTGTGTCCGAGATTGCCAAGCGTAGTTCAGTATTCGGTGCGCTGTTGGCCTCATTGCCGCTGGTATCGTTGCTGGCGTTCGTGTGGTTGTATTACGAAACCGGCGACATTAGGAAAATCAGCCGGCTGTCACTGGATATTTTCTGGTTGGTAATTCCTTCGCTGCTGTTGTTTTTGATTCTGCCCTGGCTGTTGCGGCGGGGCCTCACCTTCTGGCCCAGCCTGCTGCTGGCCTGCGCGGCCACGATGGTGGCCTATGGGGTAGCGCTCACAGGTTTACGACGATTCTTCACGTGACAATCGGTTGCTGGTCTTTAGATTTGCGCAGTGGCGGCACCCACTCTCATGGGATAATGCGACTTTCAGCAATTTGAGCCGGATTCCATGGGTTGGTGGGGAGCCATCATCGGCGCGTTGCTGGGTTGGGCGGTCGGCCGGTCTTGGGGCGCGTTGCTGGGGGCGTTGCTGGGTTACAGCCTGGCTGCCAGCCGTGTACGCGTGAATTGGGCGCATCTGAACCCGGGACGTGCGCAGGCAGCGTTCTTCAACGCCACTTTCTCGGTGATGGGCTGCATCGCCAAGGCCGACGGCCGGGTCTCGGAAGACGAGATCCGTGCCGCCCGCGCCGTGATGGCGCAGATGAATCTGAGCGCGGCACAGCAGCACGCCGCCATCGAACTGTTCAACCAGGGCAAACAGCCGGATTTTCAGCTGGACGCGGTACTCATCCACTTTCGCAATGAATGCGGCGGTTATCCGGCGCTGCTGCGCATGTTTTTGCAGATACAGCTGGCGGCCGCACTGGCCGACGGCGTGCTGCACCCGGCGGAGCAGGCGATGTTTACGCGCATCTGCACGCTGTTGGGCATCGCGCCCGTAGAGTTGCATCGCTACGAGGAATTTATCCGTGCCCAACAAACTTTTGGCGGCGGGCGCGGACCCTCGCGGCCCCAACCTGACAGGCTGGCGGCGGCCTATCAGACCCTGGGCATGAAGTCTGGGAGCAGCGACGAGGAAATCAAGCGCGCTTACCGGCAGCTCATGAAAGACAACCATCCTGACCGGCTGGTGGCGCGCGGTCTGCCGGAGGAGATGCTGAAACTCGCCCAGGAAAAGACCCAGCAGATCAACGTCGCCTACGAGGCCATCAAGACCGCCAGGGGCATCAAGTAGGTGCTATCGGCCGATAGGTGCGGTTTCGCCGTATCCATTCGATGCAGGCGTGGTTCATGCCGCTTTATTATATTTTGCTACTCGCAGCGATAACGAATGGATATGATGAGCCATGAATTAAATTCTGCTTTGGATACGCTCGAAGGAACAGCGCTTACCCGGAGATATTGCGAGCATGCTGGATAACGCGTTCCCGGGCGTCGGCAAGTCTGTGCAAAAACAACCGCACTTCGTTCCGGAATCCCGCTTCGGTTTCTGGTTTCTGGGCACGCGTACCTGGGAGCAGCATGTCATCCAGATCACCCTCGATGATTTGGGGCCTCTGATCAGCGCACCGCGGAAAGCGTATGCGGTGGTGCTGGATGCGGGTTGTGGCCAGGGTCGGGCATTGCATCTGTTGCACTCCAGATTTCGGCCGCAACGGCTGATTGGCCTGGATGCGGAGGATAAGGCACTGATGCGCGCCCGCAAGCAAGCCGCAAACCGGGGCCTCGATGTGGAATTATTGAAAGGCGATTGTGCCGCCATCGCCTTGCCGGACCAAAGTATTGATTTGCTGTTTTGCCATCAGACCTTCCATCACCTGGTGCACCAGGAAAAGGCGCTGGCGGAATTTTACCGGGTACTCAAACCTGGCGGCGTTCTGTTGTTCGCTGAATCCACGCGCGCCTATATCTGTACCTGGGTTATCCGTTTTCTATTCCGGCATCCCATGGAGGTGCAGCGCAGCGCCGATGAATACCTGGCGATGATCCGCGGCGCGGGTTTTGTTTTTGAACCGCGGAATGTGTTGCTGCCCTATCGTTGGTGGAGCCGAACCACCTTGGCGGGGGTGCTGGAACTATGCCGCTTGCGGCGCGTGCCGCCGCCGGGTCAACGCGAGGAGACGCTGGTGTATATGGCCGCTGTCAAGCCGGGCTAGACGTTTGCCAAGCCTGCATTCGTGGAGCCGCACAGACTCAGTCGTAGAGCGAATAGGCTCCCATCATCGCCACACCGATCACCAGCAATCCCAGGATCAGATTGATGAGCATGACGATGCGGATCTGGTTCATGGCCTTGCCTGCCGCGGCCTCGTCGTTGACTTCCACACTGTGCCGTAAACGCCGGTAGCCCGCAAAGAACACATGTGCGAACAGCAGCATCATCAGGATGCCGAGCGCCAGCATCAGGTTTACGAAGGGTGGTGACTGTTTGAAACCACCGAAGGCGCTGAACAGCATGTAGAAACCCGTTGCCAGCAGCACCAGAATGGCAATCCACACCCACGGGAAGAAACGCCCGAACACCGCGGCCCACAAGTGCGCGCGCGCCAGGGCAGTGTGGCCTGCGAGCGCCGGCCGCAACGCCACGTAAGCGAAGAACATGCCGCCCACCCAAATGACGGCCGACAGCACGTGCAGTGCAATGGCGATGGCGTTCATGGATGATTGCTCCGTTGTTGGTTGCCGATGGCGCGGCTGGCTCGCCAGCCGGCCGATAGGGTAGAGTGTAGCGCCAACGACGCCACAGGGTAACCGGGAACGCTCATGCGGGATTTTCGCATCGCCCCTTCGATTCTATCCGCCGATTTCGCCCGCCTGGGCGAGGAAGTGGATGCCGTTCTCAAAGCCGGCGCTGACCTGATCCATTTTGACGTGATGGACAACCATTACGTACCCAACCTCAGCATCGGGCCGGTAGTATGCGCAGCGCTGCGCAAGCACGGGGTAACGGCCCCCATTGACGTGCATCTGATGGTGAAACCGGTGGACCGGCTGATCGGTGATTTCGCCAAGGCCGGGGCCACCGATATCACCTTCCACCCGGAAGCCAGCGAGCACGTGGACCGCAGCCTGCAACTGATTCGCGATAACGGCTGCAAGGCCGGATTGGTATTCAATCCGGCCACGCCGCTGACCCACTTGCAGCATGTCATGGAAAGGCTGGACATGGTTCTCATCATGTCCGTGAATCCCGGCTTTGGCGGCCAAGCGTTCATCCCCGCGAGCCTGGTCAAACTGCGCGAGGCACGCGCACTCATCGAGAAAAGCGGCCGCGACATCCGCCTGGAAATTGACGGCGGCGTGAAGCTGGACAATATCCGCGAAATTGCCCATGCCGGCGCCGACACGTTCGTGGCCGGTTCCGCGATTTTCGGCACCCCGGATTACACCGCCGTGATCAAGGCAATGCGGCGTGAGCTGGCGAAAATTTCAAGCGGGTAGGGTATGAGCCGCGCCGGCTGCCCGGCATTAGAAATGGATCGTGTACGCGATGCCGATGCCGTAATTCTCGAAACTGGTGTTGAAGCCGTCAATTTTGCGGTTGTTGAGCATTCTGCCTTCAAACCGCACATCCCAGTGGCCAAAATGGAACTGCCAGCGCCACGTCTGGTAAAGAAAAAGCTGCGCCGTGCTGCTGACCGGCATGGAGGTGGCGATATAGTTGTTTCCGTTGGGGGTGTAAAAGATCGGATTACCGCTAAAGTGCCACAGCGCCACGCCCAGTCCGTAGCCAAATAGCCAGTAACTGTCGGTGCCAGGATAGATTGGCCCCAAGCGCAGGTAGATGAACGGCGCGCCCGCCAGATAATCGCCGCTGACACGGGAACCGATATTCTGGCCTATGATCGCGCTGCTCCCGGGGACATTTTGGAAAGAGGTGTTCTGCTGGCCGAAGGATCCGGTGAAGTTCAGACCCAGCACCGCGTCACCGTACTTCATGGGCATGTCGGCGACAATGTGTTCAGGGCTGACGTAGTCGAGGATGGGCACGGTTCGGCCATTATCCGTGAGCTGGGCTTTGGTGTTGCCGTTGAACATCTTGAACGTTCCCTGATCATAGCTTCCGCCCAAAACGATTGATTGCACGCTCAGGGCTTTGGCAACCTCGTCAATCACGTTCTGATCCTGCCCCGAAGGAGGGCTGTCGCTGGAGCCGCTGTCGGCGAGCGCAGACAACGGCAGCAGATATAGCAGCAGCAAAAAGCCAGTGGATACGGCGAGCTTCATGTTGTTTTCCCTTTCAGTACCAGTGATAGCCGAACAGAATGCGGGCATCACTCCGGCTGTTTCCGGTGGACAAGCTCAGCCCTTGGCCTTCGAAGCCGTTCACTTCGAACACAATGGACCAGCGGCTGCGGCTTTCCCAGCCCATGGCGAAGCCCAGGCCTGGCCCATAGGTGCTCGCGCTGATGGTGCCGTTGCTGCGCACCAGTTCATCGTGAAACAGGAACTGCGCCCCCAGAAACCAATCGCCGATCCAGCGTCGTGCCTGCAGGCCGGCGGCGCCATTCATGATCGCGTAAGGGTTATCGGTGTGTTCGTACGAGATTTCGATGTAGGGATTCAGCGACCAGTCCGGATTGATCGCCATTTGCGCGTCTGCCGTGAGGCTCAGCCCGCGGCCGGTGCCATAGCGTGAGGAATCGCTGCTGTGCACCGGTCCAAGATACAAGCCCAGGCCATTGCCAGGCTCGGCCTGCACAAGACCGGTCCAGCCTGAGAGTGCAACGGCAATAAAAACGAGCGGCGCGGCCCTCAGAGCCAACCCGAACTTTCCCATGCTGATCTCCCCAATGATCGGTATGCAGTTGTAGTTTTGTGGATACCGTCGCTAATATTCATACATAAAGCTATACGTATCGTCAAGCGCCACCCGGACTGCGGCTTGATGTCCCGTGAGTCGTATCCGGATTTTTAATAATGGGTTTCCATTGCCTTGAAGATTGATCCGAAAGATAGCGTTACGGCACTCGTGGCCTTTGACCTGGACGGCACGCTGGCCGACAGCGCGCCCGACATCGCCCGCGCCGTGGACCGCATGTCGCAAGCGCTGGGCAGAGCCGCGCCCGGTCTTGAACAGGTGCGGGAATGGGTCGGCGACGGGATACGCCGTCTGGTGAAGCGCGCACTCACCGGCACACAGGAGGGTGAGCCGGAGCCCGGGTTGTATGCGCGTGCGTTCGAGATCTTTCGCCGCAGCTACCGCGCGCATCTGGCGGTGGAAACCCGTCTGTATCCCGGCGCCCTGGCAGTGTTGCGGCAGCTGCAGGAACGTGGCTATGGCCTGGCCTGCATTACCAACAAATCGGCGGAATTCACCGAGCCGCTGTTGGTGGCACTGCGCATTCGCGAGTACTTCGGCGTCGTGCTGTCCGGAGACTCCCTGCCCCGGCGCAAACCCGACCCCGCGCCTTTGCTGTTCGCGGCGCGGCATTTCAAGCTTGATCCGAAACACGGATACATGGTCGGCGATTCCAGGAATGACCTGCTCGCAGCCCGGGCCGCGGGGTTCAGGGCCATCGGTGTGGGCTACGGCTACGGCCAGGATCTGGGTGTGCTTGAGCCCGATGCCTTGTTGGGCTCGCTTACGGAATTAGCGCCACTGCTGGAAAAGTGGACAGTGGGGCTTGCTAGCGCCGGCGCAAGCCGGTATGTTTGACCGGTGGCGCATCCACCGCGCCCCGCTTGCAGGTCCCGCATGTCTTTTTTAGTCAAGCTGAACGGAGTCGAAAAAGCCCGCACCCGGCGATGGTGAGGCCGACGTTTTTGCGTATTTAAGCAAATCGTTGTTTTCCGTTTTCAGAGTGACCGTGGCATGGATCATCAGCAGTTTGACGCTTTCCGGCGCGCCGGCTTCAATCGCATTCCTGTTACCTGCGAGATTCTGGCGGATCTCGACACGCCCTTAAGCACGTATCTCAAGCTGGCGGACGCGCCCTATTCTTTCCTGCTGGAATCGGTGCAGGGCGGCGAAACCTGGGGGCGCTATTCCATCATCGGCCTGCCGTCACGGGTTCGTATCCGCTACGCCGACGGAGAATTGCGGGTGCAGAGCGCCAATCTGGAGCAACGCCGGCGCAGCGCCGATCCGCTCATGGAAATCGAGGCGCTGCGTCAACAGGCGCGCGTACCGGTGCTGCCGGGCTTGCCGCGTTTCGCCGGTGGATTGGTGGGCTACCTGGCTTTTGATACGGTGCGTAGTATTGAGCCGCGTCTTGCCAAGTACGCCAAACCCGATGTCCTCGGCTGCCCCGATATTTTCCTGATGCAGGCGGATGAGTTCGTGGTGTTCGACAACCTGCGCGGGATACTGACACTGGTGACGCATGCCGATGCCGGCGATCCCGGCGGCTTGCGGGAGGCCGAGCGGCGGCTGGCGGATCTCGCCGCACAGTTGCGTGGGCCGCTGCGCTATCCCTCGGTTCAGGGTTTCTCCGGCAGTGTCGCGGGGGAATTTCAGCCGGGTTTCGGGCGTGCGGATTTCTGCCAGGCGGTGGCGCGGGCACGCGATTACATCCGCGACGGCGATATCATGCAGGTGGTGTTGTCGCAGCGGCTGACCGCGCCGTTCGCCGGTTCGGCCTTGGATGTGTACCGTGCATTGCGCGGTGTCAATCCTTCACCCTACATGTATTACTTGAATTTCGGCGAATTCCAGGTGGTGGGCGCTTCGCCGGAAGTGTTGGTGCGCGTGGAGGATCGCGAAGTGACCGTGCGGCCGATTGCCGGCACTCGCCCGCGCGGACAGACACCTGCTGAGGATGATGCGCTGGCCGCGGAACTGCTGGCGGATCCCAAGGAGCGTGCCGAGCATCTGATGTTGTTGGATCTCGGGCGTAATGACGTTGGCCGCGTGGCTGAGACCGGCAGCGTGCGTATCACCGAGCAGATGCTGATCGAGCGCTATTCCCACGTCATGCACATAGTCTCCGAAGTCAAAGGCCGGTTGCGCGCCGGGCTCGGGCCGCTGGACGCGCTGCGCGCGGCTTTTCCCGCCGGTACCGTCAGCGGCGCCCCCAAGGTGCGGGCGCTGGAGATCATCGACGAACTGGAACCGGTGAAGCGCGGCATTTATTCCGGTGCCGTGGGTTACCTGGGCTGGAACGGCAATCTGGATATGGCCATCGCCATCCGCACGGCGGTGATCAAGGACGGCTACCTGCATGTACAGGCGGGCGCCGGCATCGTGCATGACTCGGTACCCGAGCGCGAGTGGCAGGAAACTCTGAACAAGGGCGAGGCGCTGATCCGGGCCGTGGCCATGACGAGAGGGGCAGCTGTATGAGGCGCAATGCATGTTGCTCATGATTGATAACTACGACTCCTTCACCTACAACCTGGTGCAATATCTGGGCGAACTGGGCGCTGATGTGCGCGTCTATCGTAATGATGCGATTACTCTCGAGCAGCTGGAGCAACTTGGTCCCGAGCGCATCGTGATTTCGCCGGGGCCGTGTACCCCAAATGAGGCGGGAATCTCGCTGGCAGTGATCCAAAAGCTGGGTGGGCGTATCCCGATTCTGGGCGTGTGTCTCGGTCACCAAGCCATCGGTCAGGCGTATGGCGGCCGCATTGCGCACGCCGGCCGGGTGATGCACGGCAAGACTTCCATAATGCATCACACCGGCAAAGGCGTGTTCGCGGACTTGCCCAACCCCTTCGAAGCTACGCGCTATCATTCGTTGGTGATCGAGAAACACTCATTGCCCGAGTGTTTGGAAGTCACCGCTTGGACCAGGAATGACGATGGCAGCCTGGAGGAGATCATGGGGGTGCGCCACAAAACGCTGGCGGTGGAAGGGGTGCAGTTTCATCCGGAATCCATCTTGACCCAGCATGGGCATGCTCTGTTGAGGAATTTTTTGAAAGCGGAAGCCGCTCATTCATCACCCCTCCCCCCTCCCTCTCCCGCAAGGAGAGAGGGCGAGTAAGTCCGCGAGGCCGAAATACGTGGACATCAAAGAAGCTATCAGCCATATCGTGGACCGGGAAGACCTTTCCCGCGCCGACATGGAATCCGTCATGCGCCAGATCATGACCGGCGGCGCCACGCCCATCCAGATCGGCGGATTTTTGGCCGGTTTGCGTGCCAAGGGCGAGAGCGTGGAGGAAATCGCGGCGGCGGCGGCCGTCATGCGCGCATTGGCAGTGCGCGTGGATGTCAGCCAGGCGCACCTGGTGGACACTTGCGGCACCGGTGGTGATGGTGCGCGTCTGTTCAATGTCTCCACCGCCGCCGCCTTCGTGGTGGCGGCGGCTGGCGGACATGTCGCCAAGCACGGCAACCGCGCCATGTCCGGCAGTTCCGGCAGCGCCGACGTGCTGGAGGCGCTGGGAGTCAAACTGGACTTGCCGCCGGAGCGCATCGCCCGGTGTATTCAGGAGATTGGCATTGGATTTCTGTACGCGCCGCAACATCACAGCGCCACCCAGTATGCGGCGGCACCGCGCCGGGAGCTGGGTACGCGCACGTTATTCAATCTGCTGGGGCCGCTCACCAATCCCGCGGGTGCGCCGCACCAGCTTGTGGGTGTGTTCGCGCAGCGTTGGCTGGAACCGCTTGCCAAGGTATTACGCACCCTCGGCAGTCGTCACGTGCTGGTGGTGCATTCCCAGGATGGACTGGACGAGATCAGCATCGCGGCGCCCACCTACGTGACCGAGTTGCAACACGCCCAGCTTCGCAGCTACACCCTGCGGCCGGAGGATTTCGGCCTCCGGTCACAACCGCTGGATGCGCTCAAAGTAACGGATGTGGCCGGCAGCGTGGCGCTCATACGTCAGGTATTTGCCGGCACGCAGGGCGCGGCGTTCGACATAGTGGCGCTTAATGCTGGCGCGGCCATCTATGCGGCTGGCGTGACCAACACGCTGCCGGCGGGCGTGGAGCGCGCGCGGGAAGCCCTGTGCAGCGGTGAAGCGCAACGGCGGCTCGAACGTCTTGCGGAGGCGAGCCGATGAATGCTGCACCTGAGATGCTGAAGCACATTTTGTTGCGCAAGGCCGAAGAAGTGGCGCAGCAAAGCAAACGGCGGCCACTGGCGGATTTGCGCGGGGCGCTTGCGGGCTTGCCACCCAACCGTGGGTTTCTGGCAGCGCTGCAGCGGCGCACCGCTGCCGGTTCGCCGGCGGTGATTGCCGAGATCAAGAAGGCCTCCCCCAGCAAGGGCATCTTGCGGTCGGATTTCGACGTGGCCGGCATCGCTGCCAGCTATGCCGCGGGTGGTGCCACCTGTCTGTCGGTGCTGACGGATAAAACCTACTTCCACGGCGATGCCGCTTACCTGGGCACCGCCAAACAGGCTTGCACATTGCCGGTGCTGCGCAAGGACTTCATCGTGGACCCTTGGCAGGTGTACGAATCACGGGTATTGGGTGCCGATGCCATCCTGCTGATTGTGGCGGCGCTGGGCGACGCCATGCTTGGCGACCTGGCGGCGCTTAGCGACGATCTTGGCATGGATGCGCTGGTGGAAGTGCATGACGAAACGGAGCTGGCTCGGGTTTTACCGTTGAATCTGCCGCTCATCGGCATCAACAACCGCGATCTGCGCACTTTCGAGACACATCTGCAGACGACTCTGGCACTGCTGCCGAGAATTCCCGCTGACCGGATGGTGGTTACCGAGAGCGGCATCGGTACGCACGCGCAGGTGCAGGATTTACGCGCTCACGGCGTGCGGTCTTTCTTGGTCGGTGAAACCTGCATGCGCGCGCCGGATCCAGGCGCGAAACTGCGCGAACTGTTCAGTGATTGAAACCGTTATTTGCCGCGGAGTTGGCGCGGCATTACGGTCTTGTCGCTGGCCGGGCGCGCGCCGAAGACCACGATGGTTTTGCCGTTCGCGGCAATAAGTGATTTGTCTTCCAGCGACTTCAGCACACGTCCCGCCATCTCCCGCGAGCAGCCCACGATGCGTCCGAGTTCCCGGCGGCTCACGCGTATCTGCATACCGTCCGGATGGGTCATGGCATCCGGTTGTGCGCACAGATCCTGCAAGCCGCGCGCAATGCGGCCGCTGACGTCCAGAAAAGCCAGATCCCGTACCTTGAGGGTTATGGTTCCGAGGCGCGCTGCAAGCTGGCCTGCGAGCTCAAACAACAGGTCCGGATCGTTACGGGCGAGTTCACGGAAACGCCGATAACTGATTTCTCCCAACAGGCATTCTTTGCGGGTATGCACCCAGACACTGCACGCGGGTGTTTGCTGAAACAAGCCGGCTTCGCCGAAAAATTCACCGCGATTCAGATAGGACACCACGATCTCGTTGCCATTTTCATCTTTGCTGATGACCGCCACTGAACCCTCCATGACAAAGTACAGGGAACCGGGGGCTTCACCGGCACTGGTGACCATCGTTTTGGCAGCTACGCGCCGCACCTGGCACTGTCCCATGAGGCGATTGATGGCGGCCACACCGAACCGCGGAATTGTTGCGCTGTCCACGTCGCCTTGCACCGATTCCCCAGGATGAGATTGGCGGCGCGAAACACGCCCCTACCGCATCTTTACGCACGGTCGGTGCGACGGTTTACCGGCCGGCGGCCCGCGTTGATTCCTGAAAGGGCGAATTCCTGACCCGGGAAACTGAATGCCTTTGTCCGCGGTTGAAAACCAGATGCCGGAAAGCGTTCGCGGGCGTAATATTCAGGAACGCCCGCCATTGGGAATTGCGCAGAATGATCGAGACAGGTTTTTGATATGACAGGCATAAACAGTTTGTATGTCGCTGCCGGTGTGCTGGCTATCCTCTACGGCGTGGTTATCCTGTGGAGCATCGCCAGCGGTGCCAAGGACGTAAAACAGGAAGACTGGCTGAAATCGGAAGAAATCACCCACAGCCGGTTCAACAGCCTTAAAAACATGCGCCATCTGCTGCAGCCGGAGCGGCAAAACATCAGCTTCAGCCGCAGCCGGGTGCGCGGCTATGCCATGGTGGCGGTGGGGGTTGCCCTTATTGTCCTGGGGTTTACCTGAATGTACCTGGAAACACATGGGGGTGTGAGAAGCCGGCCCCTGAAGAGATTCCCCCGCTAAAGCCAATAGGCGGTTTCAGTCATTAGTTTCGATGTGAACCGCATCAAGGTACGCACCGGCGCCGGCATGGCGCTGCCGCCGGCGTGGGTGGCGATGCGACCGTGGCGGGCTTCGTCCTGTTGCATCTGCTCTAGGATGGCACGGCTTTTATGATCGTCCGCGGGCAGGCGTTGCAGATGTCTGTCGAGGTGTTCAGTCACCTGGCGCTCGGTTTCGGCCACGAAGCCCAGGCTGAATTTATCGCCAACGATCCCTGCCAGGGCGCCGATAGCAAAAGAACCCAGGTACCAGACGGGATCAAGCTTGCTGGCACTGGCATCCAGTTCCTGAAGACGTTGCTCGCACCAGGCCAGATGATCAATTTCCTCGGCGGCGGATTGCGCCATGCCGCTGCGTACCGCATCACTGTGGGCGGTGAATGCCTGCCCTTGGTACAGCGCCTGCGCGGCTACTTCCCCGGCGTGATTGACGCGCATGAGCCGTCCGGAGAGTTGGCCTTCCTGTACGGTTAAATCATCTTGTGTGTGCGCTGCTGCCGGGTTGGCGCGCGCGGCCGTATGGGAGGCAGCCGGGAAGGCGGTGCGCAGCGCCCGATCCAGCTCGGTGATGATGCGGTCCAGGGGGCCGAGGGAGCGGCTGGTGGTCATGCGGGAATTATAGCGCTGACGCACGGCGCGTCGGGCAGTTGCCGCGCCAATAGTTCGAGCGGGTGCAACAGTGGTATTTCCAGGCCGTGACGTTGCAGAGCGGCTCGCAAGTGCAGACTACAACCGACATTCGATGTGACTACGATGGTGGGATGGGTCTTTCCCGCGGCCGTCGCGATGTGATCCGCGAGGCGGTCCGCAATCTGCGGTTCGCTCATCACATAGCTGCCGGCCGCGCCGCAACAGCCGGTGCTGTCCGGCAGAATTTCCAGTTTCAGTTCCGGGATGCGGCGCAACAACTCAGCCACAGACTTACCGGTCTTGAGTACATTTTTCAGGGTGCAGGGAGTATGCAGCAGCACCGTTGCCGGTAAGGGCGTGAATCTGATTTGCTTAAGCTGATCCTGACCGACAAGAAAATCGCTGATATCCCGGCTGCGCCTACTGAATGCAGCGGCACGCGGATCCGCCACCAGCAACGGGTATTCACCCAGGGTCGCTCCGCAGCCGCTGGCGGTATGCAGCAAAGGCATGGTGGTATTGGTGCTGAAGCTGTCCAGGTTTCTGAGGGCCTGTGCCGATGCCTGGGCGGCGCGGCCCGCATGTTGATCCAGGGCGCCGCAGCAAGACTGTCCGTCGGGGATGCGAACGCTATAGCCGAGTGCGTTTAGCACCTCGATACTTGCGCGGATCACCCCAGGTTGGGTGATGCGGGCAATGCAACCCAGGAACAATTCCACTTCCTGCGGGCTGCCGCGTGACGGAAGATTGACGCGATGCCAGCGATGCGGTGCGGCTAACGGCGGCAACATTTTCACAAGCCTCCGCAGCTGCGGAGACACGAATGCAAGCGTGGACAGGCCGAGATGTTGTGTGAGCCACAGCAGGAAATGCAAGCAACGCAGTAACCAGGGATGACGCATGCACACGGCAAACGCTCGCGCAATTCTTGGTTCCTGGTGGCCATGCCGGCCGAGTTCTGCACGCGCGGCGTCGATGAGCTTTCCGTAGGGTACATCCGCAGGGCACACCGCCTCGCAGGCGCGGCAAGCAAGACAGCGATCCAGATGGCCGATGAGGGCTGGCGTAATGCCGAGCGCACCGGTGGCAAAACCCTGCATCAGGGCGATGCGGCCGCGGGGGGATTCGCCTTCATCCAGGGTTTCACGATACGTGGGGCAATGCGGCAGGCACAGCGCGCATTTCACGCACTTGTCGGCGTCGGCAAGCGGGAAACCTTTGGATACCTGCAGCATGTGAATGGATGACCCGCGTACAATTGTGCGAGTGGCTATAATAACAATTCACAACCCGGGCCGTTGGCCGCGGGTTTCATGGATAGAAGGGCTCTCAATCCGACTTGATTTTATGGACTGTATTGACGCTCTGGGAGGAGCGCCATCGTGAAAAAGAAATTCCTGGTTTTTGGGCTTGCGGCGTTTGCGCTGATCAGCAGCAGCGTCTATGCAGACGCGGAGGTAACACAATTGGATGCCAACGTGGCCGCCACCAAAAAAGCCGCGCCCAAGGAAGGCTGGCAGGGCTCGGTTTCCCTCGGCTATCTGGCCACCACCGGCAACACCAATACCCGCAGCCTCAACGCTCAGGCCCTGGCGGGCTATAAATCCGGCCCTTGGCAGGACCTGCTGTCCTTGCAAGCCCTCCAGTCCAGCGAAAACGGGGTGACCACCGCGGAAAACTACGACCTCAATGGCCAAAGCGATTACAGTTTTACCGACATGGATTATATCTTCGGCATGGCGGACTATCTTCGCGATACCTTTAGCGGCTACCAGCGGCGCACTTCCGAAATCCTGGGTTATGGCCGCAGACTGCTCGCCACCGATACCCAGCAACTGGATCTGGAGTTCGGCGCCGGTGCGCGCCAGACTCGCAACACCAACGACACCAGTGACAACGGCCTGGTTGAAATGCTGGCCGCCAATTATCTGTGGAAGTTCGCTGAGAAGAGCAATTTTTCCGAGAATCTAAGCGTGGTTCATGGCACGGACAGTACTTTTACCCAATCCGTCACAGCCCTGACCACCAACCTGGCCGGCGACTTCGCCCTGTCACTGTCTTATAGCGTGAAGCACAACAGCACTGTGTTGCCCGGCTTCAAGAATACCGACACCATCACCGCCGTCTCGCTGGTTTACACCTTCTGAGTGGAGCCGGCAGGAGTAAACTAAGCGGCGTTTGCACCAAGCCGTGTTGCTTTTTCCTTATGTATTACCGCCGCCATATCTTTTTCTGCACCAACAAGCGCGAGGACGGCTCGCCTTGCTGCCAGAACCATGATGCGGATCACATCCGCGGTTACGCCAAGCAGCGGGTGAAAGCCCTTGGGATTGCCGGAGCGGGTGGGGTGCGCGTCAATAAGTCCGGTTGCATGGATCGCTGCAGCGAAGGACCCATCGCCGTGGTTTATCCGGAAGGTGTCTGGTACACCTATTCCGATCTGGCCGACATTGACGAGATCGTCGAGGAACATCTTCTCAGCGGCCGCGTGGTGGAGCGTTTGAAGATATAGTAAGTGATTGAGTTTGCTGCATATTTATCACTGTTTCCCGCAGGCGGTAAGCGCGCGTGCCGGCCGCATGGAGACCCGTAAGTGGTTGAAAAACAAAGGGCTGTCGCGTAGCATTGCGCCCCTTTCAGCGGTTCCCCGGAGTTCTGGTTCATGAAGACTTTCTCGGCCAAGGCAGAAACCGTCAAGCGCGACTGGTATTTGGTGGACGCCAACGGCAAAACCCTGGGCCGTCTGGCCACCGAACTGGCGCGCCGCCTGCGCGGCAAGCACAAGCCCGAATTCACCCCCCATGTGGATACCGGTGATTACCTGGTGGTCATCAATGCGGAAAAAATTCATGTCACCGGTCACAAGCTGGAAGACAAGATCTACCACCGCCACACCGGCTACATCGGCAACATGAAGCACACCAGCTTGGGCAAGCTGCTGGAAGAGCATCCCGAGCGCGCCATCGAAATGGCCGTCAAGGGTATGCTACCCAAGAACCCCCTGGGGCGCGCCATGTTCAAGAAACTCAAGGTGTATGCCGGCGCGGAGCACAAGCACGCGGCCCAGCAGCCCCAGAAACTCGATATCTGAAAACCCGTTTTCCTCAAGAGAAATATCCAATGGCAGTGAGCAGCAATTACGGAACCGGCCGCCGCAAGACTTCCAAGGCGCGCGTGTTCCTGAGACCCGGCAAGGGCCGAATCCTCGTCAACGGCCGTCCCCTGGACGAATATTTCGGGCGTGTGACCTCGCGCATGATCGTGCGCCAGCCGCTCGAAGTGGTGAGCCAACTGGACAGCCTGGATATCACGGTAACGGTGGCCGGCGGCGGCACCACCGGTCAGGCAGGCGCCATCCGTCACGGCATCACCCGTGCATTGATTGATTACGATGAGATCCATCGCTCGCCGCTGCGCAAAGCCGGTTTCGTAACCCGCGATGCCCGCGCCGTGGAACGCAAGAAGGTCGGCCTGCACAAGGCCCGCCGCGCGCCGCAGTACTCCAAGCGTTAATTTTCCAGTTAATCCTGAGCTTGTCGGACAGGGTGTTTTGGTGGGAGCGCTCGTACAGCGCGATGGATTATCGTCGCGGTGAATGTCACCGCTCCTACAAGACGGGCATTAGCGGGTATTCAGGTCACGTTGTCAGCCGCGCTAAGTTAAAGCTTCTGGGAGTTTGGGGGGATCGTCTAGCGGTAGGGCTCGTTGCACTGCGACGAGCGCCGAGACAGGAAGTCGAGGCCGGTAAGCCCGCCAGGGATGGTTCCCTAGGTTAAAATTCCCGACCTCATTATTTTGGGGGATCGTCTAGCGGTAGGACTGCGGACTCTGACTCCGCCAACCTAGGTTCGAATCCTAGTCCCCCAGCCAACCACAAAAAGAACCCGTCCCGATGACGGGTTTTTGTTTGAGGTTGATGTCTCTATGCTCAACGTTCCGAGCCCCACCCAGTATCGTCACTTTCCATCCCGACATCGATGCCTGATTCAGGTGAAAGTTTAAGTTCGTTTGTAAGCTGGTATTCGCTCAGCAGTTCCAGATGAGCCGGGTCGTGCCTCAAACCCAGAATAACCAGGCGCATATTATTATTGAGAATCGTTCTAACGGCGCATCCTTGCCTCAACGAGTAATCTTTTCCACTCTATCTCCATAGCCTACCAGCAGCACATCCGCCGGCCTGCGGGCGAACAGGCCCACGTTCACCACACCCGTAATCTGGTTGATTTGCGCTTCCAAGGCCGGCGGGTCCAGGATCGTCAATCCATGCACATCCAGGATGTGGTTGCCGTTGTCGGTGGTGAAGCCGCTACGCCAATCCGGCAGGCCGCCGAGTTTTACCAACTCGCGTGCCACATAACTGCGCGCCATCGGGATCACTTCCACCGGCAGCGGGAAATGGCCGAGTACGTCCACTAGCTTGCTATCGTCCACGATGCATATGAATTGCTTGCTCACCGCCGCGACGATCTTCTCGCGGGTGAGCGCGCCGCCGCCGCCCTTGATGAGTTGCAGTCGATGGTTGGCCTCATCGGCGCCGTCCACGTACACCGACAGCTCGCCCGCTGCGTTCAGATCCAGTACCGGGATGCCTATCGCTTTGAGGCGCTGGGCGGAAGCCTCGGAACTGGAGACCACCCCATCCAGGCGGCCTTTGATGCTCTTGAGGGCATCAATGAAATGGTTAACAGTTGAGCCGGTGCCGATGCCGATTACCCGGGCGTCATCCAGCCATGTGAGAGCCTCAAGGGCCGCCCGTTTCTTGCTATCTTCCGCGTTCATGGTGGTGGATTTTCCCGCTGCTCACCTGAAAAAAATAGGCCCGCCGAGGCGGGCCTATTTAAGCAAAGCCTGACGGCTTTACATTGCCGCGCTAGCGGCTTTTCTGCGACGGCGACGACCGCCTTTCTTCTTGCGGCCACCGGCCTTTTTCTTACGGCCACCGGCCTTCTTCTTGCGACCGCCAGCCTTCTTACGACGACGTGGGGCCTTCTTTACAGCGGCCTTTTTCTTTTTCTTAGCCGCAACCTTGGACTTCTTCGCTTTCGCTTTACGTTTCATACTCAAAGATCCTCCCGGTTAGATCACACGCACTTGAGTATATACAAGAAAATACAAAATTCCAGTTTTGCAATCAATTTTCACCTGTTTAGGATGCATTTTCGCAGTTTGCAGGTGTTTTGGAGTTCAATTTGCGACTGCCAACGGTATTTTGCAGATGATTTTTGTCGTTTAGCGATGTCAATCAGATAGCGACAGCCAGTTTCAGGATGTAATGCCAGTGCTTCGCAGTTACCGGAGTAATGGAAAGACGGTTACCACGGCGCAGGATGAGCATGTCCTTGAGTGCGGCATGCCGGCGCATTTCGGTGAGCGTCACCAGCTTTTTAAAGCGCTTCACCAGAGTCATATCCACGGCATACCAGAGCGGTTTTGCAGGCGTGCTGCGCGGGTCAAAATGCGGGTTTTCCGGCTCAAAAGCCGTGCTATCCGGGTGACCCGCACAGCTCACTTTCATGATGCCCGCGATGCCGGGTTCGACGCAGCCCGAGTGATAGAAGAAGGCCAGGTCACCCTTGTGTATCTGGTCCCGAAGCAGGTTGCGCACCTGAAAATTGCGCACTCCGTCCCAAGCCGTGGTCTTGCGCGGCGTGCTGGCGAGAGCGTCAATGCCAAACGCACTGGGTTCTGATTTCATCAACCAATAGTTCACCGGTGATTTACCTCGTCGCCGGCAAAAAAGTAGACATGGCGCTCGGTAACCACGCCGCTAAGCGGCACATCCCAGGATGCTTCCTCGATGCGGTCGAGCCGCTGGAATTCGTAGGCCAGACCCAGCATCAACGGCTTGCGGTCACCGGCTTTCAGGAAAGAAAACGTGCGGTCATAGAAACCTCCGCCCATCCCCAAACGGTTGCCGTCTCGATCGAAAGCCACCAGTGGAGTGAGCACCAGATCCAGCGACTGTGGCGCAATACCGACAGAATTGGATGTGATGGGTTCCGGGATATGAAGGCGGTTTGTTTGCATGGCGGTAGCGGGTGTCCAGGCATAAAACCGGAGTTCGGCGGAGTGTTTTGGGGCCACTACCGGCAGATAAATGTGTTTGCCGTCATGGTGCGCGTGCTGCAGCAGTGGTTGCGTATCCACTTCCCCGTCTATCGCCACATAGGCGGCCAGATGCTGTGCCGAGCGGTAACCGGGCAACTCAGTGAGCAGTGCTGTCAAGGCCTCAGCCGCACGGGCACGGGTCACGCTGTCCAGTGCGCGCCGCCGGGTGCGTATTTCCTGGCGTATGGATTTACGGATAGTCACGGGAGGAATTCAAAGAGGCGTCTCCCATCGGTGCCGTTACCGGCTATCGCCCTTGAACCAAAGGTTCAGGTGGAGCCGACCGTGATGCTTTAGGCTTTCCGCTGCATGGCGGACCTGCACACCGTCATCACTGGGCCGGTTCCGGGGGTTTGATTTAGGCTCAAAGAGTAACCCAGCCCGTATCGCACACCACAGGAGACGCCATACGTGAAAAAAAACACTGCACCCATCAGGCTACCGACACGCTCGCTAATTTGCCAGTGACGGGGCGCTAGCGGCGCCTGCCAGCCGGTCGTTGAGTGTGCGCAACCGGCCAAGCAGGTCACGATCCGCCTCGTTGGCCATGGCCTGGTTCTGCAAAATCTCATGGGACAGGTTGAGGGCGGCCATGACGGCGACCCGATCCAGACCCACTACCTTGCCGCTCTCGCGGATCTCGCGCATCTTGCGATTGAGCAGTTCGGCGGATTCCAGCAGCGCCTCACGCTCGTTATCCGGGCAGGCCACCTGGTATTCCTTGTCCAGGATGCGCACCGTGACGCGCGCCAGTTCTTCGCTCATGCGCTTTCCTCCAGGGATTTGAGACGCGAGATCATGGCTTCCACCCGGCCACGTACCTGTTCGTTCTTGGCCAGCAGGCCGGCGCGCTCCGTGTTGAGGGAGTCCAGCCGCTGGCGCAGGGAGTGATTGTCGCCGCGCAGCCTGACACAGACCGCCACCAGTTCCTCCACGCGGCCTTCGAGTCGCTTGAGTTCCTGTTCCAGCAGTTCGCGGGCTTTTTCAGTATGCATACAATCACTATAGAGCGGCGCCGGTGAAGCGGTCAACGCCATCCGCGCACCATGGGCGCACGATGCTAGGATAATGGCTGACCCGGCGCACCCCGCAGCCGCATGGCGGTATCCGGGTTACCTTCAGTTTTTCGTGAGGCTGTGAAATTGCAGATACGACCTCAGGAATTCGCCCGCCGCCGCCGCGAACTCATGCGCATGATGGGTCACGGCAGCATCGCCATCGTACCGGCGGCGCGCGAGAAGATCCGCAACCGTGATAGCCACTATCCGTTCCGCCAGGACAGCGATTTCCACTACCTCAGCGGCTTTCCCGAGCCGGAGGCCGTGTTGGTACTGGTGCCGGGACGCCGCCAGGCGGAATACATCCTGTTCTGCCGGGAACGTGATCCCCTCATGGAAACCTGGAACGGCCGGCGCGCCGGTCCAGAAGGCGCCACCCGCGAATACGGCGCCGACGACGCCTTCCCCATCGGCGATATAGACGACATCCTGCCCGGCCTCATGGAGCGTCGCGAACGGGTGTTCTACACCATGGGCAATTATTCGGAGTTCGACCAGCGTGTGATCGGCTGGGTGAACGGTTTGCGCGCCCAGGCCAAGAGCGGCATGCACTCGCCCGAGGAATTCGTGTCTCTGGATCACATTCTGCACGACATGCGTTTGTACAAGAGCAAACCGGAACTCGCGGTCATGCGGCGTGCAGCGGCCATTTCCATGGGTGCGCATGCGCGCGCCATGCGCGTCTGCCGTCCCGGTATGAACGAATCAGAACTGGAGGCCGAATTTCTGCATGAATTCCGCCGTCATGGCGGCGTACCCGCCTACAACCCCATCGTCGGCGGCGGTGAGAATGGCTGCATCCTGCACTATGTGGAAAACAATCGGCCTCTCCAGGACGGCGAACTGGTCTTGATCGACGCTGCCTGCGAATACCAAAGTTACGCCACCGATATCACCCGCACTTTTCCAGTGAACGGCCGCTACACCCCGGAACAGCGCGCTATCTACGAACTGGTACTCAAGGCGCAGCTCGCCGCCATCGCCAAGATGCGCGCCGGCAGCCACTGGAACACGCCCCACGAGGAAGCGGTGAAAGTGCTTACCGCCGGTCTGGTGAAGCTCGGACTGCTCAAGGGCCCGCTGGGCAGGCTCATCAAGGATGAAGGCTACAAGAAGTTCTACATGCACCGCACCGGCCATTGGCTGGGCCTCGACGTCCACGACGTGGGGGATTACAAAGTGGGCGACGAATGGCGTGAGCTGGAACCCGGCATGGTGATGACCGCGGAACCGGGCCTCTACATTGCCGCCGGCACCCGCGGTGTACCCAAATGCTGGTGGAACATTGGCGTGCGCATCGAGGACGATGTGCTGGTAACCCGGGGCGAACCGGAGGTGCTGACCGGCGCACTCATCAAGCAAGCGGATGAGATTGAGGCTTACATGCGGCGCGCGGCCGCGTGAGGGGCATGATGACCCAGGAAGACGCTCCCCGGTATCTTGCTCGTTTCCCGGCGGCCTCCGGGAGTTGCGCGGTGCGTGTGTTTCCGTGCAGCTGGCAGCCAGCCTGAAAGTGAAACACAGCGCCCCCACAAAACATCCCCCTCGCTCTGGAAAGCAGCAGGCAGAGCGTGATAACAATCATTCGGCCTCCGATGTCGATGTCCTGATCGCCGGCGGCGGCATGGTGGGCGCGAGTCTTGCGGCCGCGCTGGCGCCCTTAGCCCTCAAAATCGCAGTGGTGGAAGCCGTCCGCTTTGGCAGCCGCGGCCAGCCGAGTTACGACGACCGTATCACGGCGGTGTCTTGGGGCAGCCGCCGCATCTTCGAAGGCATCGGCTTGTGGCCGCAGATTGCGCCGGAGGCGACGGCCATCCGTCACATCCACGTGTCGGACCGTGGGCATGCGGGCATGACGCGCCTGCATGCAGCGGAGATGGGGGTGGAGGCGTTGGGTTACGTGGTGCCCAACCGCGTTATCGGCGTTGCCTTGAGCGAATTTCTGCTACGCCAGAAACACATCGTGCTGCTGGCGCCGGCGAAACTCGAAAGTGTGCAGATGCAAGCTGAGGGTGTACGTACAACCCTGGAATGTGATGGCATGAGCAGCATCAAAACCCGCTTACTGGTGGCGGCGGACGGCGCCAACTCAAAAATACGTGAACAGCTCGGCATCGACGCGCACGTCTGGGATTATGGGCAGAGCGCCGTCATCTGCAATGTCAGTGTCGAACGGCCGCAGGTGCACACGGCTTTCGAGCGCTTTACCGGCAATGGGCCGCTGGCACTGCTGCCCATGGGCGAAGACCGCTATGCGCTCATCTGGACGGTGGTCAACGCGCGCGTGGCCGAAGTTTTGGCCATGGCCGACACGGAATTTCTGGATGCCGCTGCCGTCGGATTCAACGGCCGCCTGGGACGTTTCATCAAAGCCGGCAAACGCACAGCCTATCCATTGAGTCTGGTACACGCGCATACACAGTGGTGTGGTCGCGCAGTGCTGGTGGGGAATGCCGCCCACAGCCTGCATCCCATCGCCGGCCAGGGCTTCAACCTGTCGTTACGCGACATCGCGGCGCTCGCGGATGTCCTGGCGGATATCACCGCCGTTGGCGGTGACTTGGGAGACGAGCGCCAACTTGCCGCTTATGTACGCACGCGCCGCCGCGACCAAATGAGCACCACCTTGTTCACGGATATGCTTACGCGCGTGTTTACCAATCCGCTGGCATCCATCGGCTGGGCACGCAATCTGGGTCTTTTGGGTCTGGATTTTTTTCCAGTGGTGCGTCATAGGCTTGCACGCCGCAACATGGGCATCGCCGGTCGTCTGCCGCGCCTCGCCCGCGGACTTGGAATCAAATCAGAGGCAGATTGCCTGGCCGAGCAACCTGCCATGTCTGCCTCTTTCTCCGCAAGCAGGATGGGAGGTGGATTGCCATGACTGCATCTCGCTCGCCATCACAGTTCGACGTGGTCATCGTGGGTGCCGGTGCGGTGGGTACGGCGTTCGCCTGCGCGCTGCGCAATAGTGGTCTGCGCATCGCTCTTTTGGATGCCCGTGAGCCGCCACCTTTCTCAGCCGCAGCGGAGCTTGACCCGCGGGTGTTTGCAATTTCACCGGCATCACGAGGCATCCTGGAGACCTTGGGCGCCTGGCAGACTATCCAGGCACAACGCGTTGCTGCCTATACCGAGATGCACGTGTGGGATGCCAGCGGCAGCGGCAGCATCCATTTTGACTGCGCCGAGGTGGGTGAACCGGCGCTCGGTTACATTGTCGAGAATCGCCTGATCCAGCACGCATTGAGGCTGCAACTGCAGACGGCTGACAATGTCAGCGCGATCCATCCGGTCACTCTGGAAGCGGTGGTGACCGATGCGGATCAGATGACGCTCACGTTGCAGGACGGTCGCCGCTTGCGCACGCGCCTGCTGGTGGCGGCGGATGGTGTGGAATCGGCCACCCGCAAGCTGGTGGGCATTGAGACCCGCACGGCGTCCTATGGACAGCAGGCCATCGTCGCCCATGTGACCACGGAAAAGCCGCATCACCACACGGCCCGGCAGCGCTTTCTGCCCAGCGGCCCGATCGCACTGCTGCCGCTGCCGGATGGCCGCTCTTCGATCGTGTGGTCGCTGGACGACACGCGGGCGGAACAGGTCCGGCAATTGGACGATGTGGGGTTTTGCGCCGCCGTGACCACGGCCAGCGCCGCCATTCTTGGCCAAGTAACGAGTAGCACTCCGCGCGCCAGTTTTGCGCTGCAGCGCATGCACGTCCGCGAGTATGTGCATGCGCGCGTCGCACTCATCGGCGACGCCGCCCATGCGCTGCATCCGCTGGCGGGGCAGGGGGTGAATCTGGGATTTAAGGATATGGCGGCACTCAGCAATATCATCTTGGAGGCGCAGGCGCGACACCGCGATTGGGGTGATTTAGCGGTGTTGCGCCGCTACCAGCGTGCGCGAAAAGGCGATAACTTGGCGATGATTACCGCGCTAGACGGTTTTAAACGCCTTTTCAGCAATGATATTGCGCCGTTGACGTGGATGCGTAACACAGGATTGTGCGCTGTAGACCGCTTTACGCCGCTCAAGAGCGCCTTTATGCGGCGCGCAATGGGTTTAACCGGCAATTTCACCGCCGCGATACGCTAAACCGATACTTTGCTTGGCCGTCCGCGGTTTTGTGTCACTCAAGACATGGGTTGCCTAGATCGGGATGCCGGCAGTGTGTTGTGCGACTCGATAGATCAAAACCGTGGATGCAGGGTGGTGTTCGTGTTTTGTGGCCGGCATCGGCAAGGCGTCACCAGGCGCCGCAGTCCGCAATCCCGACACCCAAACAAAACCCCGCGGCCGCGGGGTTTTGAGTCTTAGGGTTAGGGGGAAACCCCTATTTTGCCAGCAGCTTGTCCACCTTGGCAGCGCAGATGAAGTCATTTTCTGACAGGCCGCCGATGGCATGGGTGGTATAACGCACCAGGCAGTGGCCGTAGCCCACTTCCAGGTCCGGATGATGGCCTTGCTGATTGGCGATCCAGGCGATGGCGTTCACGAAGCCCATGGTGCCGTTGAAACCCTTGAACTTGAAATCCTTGTAGATCTGTTTGCCGTCAGCGCCGAGTTGCCAGTCAGGCGCCAGCTTTTTCAAATAGCGCTCCGCTTCCTCGCGGATCAGGGGTTTGACGCCGCCTTCGCAGGGGACGCAGTGCTTCTCGGCCAGTTCCGTCATGACAACCTCGTGGTAGTGAGTGATTTTGTGGGCGAATGAATACGTTCAGGCCCAGCCGATTTTCTTGTCGGCAGGCGGGAAATTGGGATCATGCATTCCCAGCCGCCGGGCCTCATTGATGAGGACGATCAGGTTCTTATGGGCTAGATTGAACATGTCTTCCAGGCTGTTGATGATGAAGTAAGTGGTCTGGAAAATATCGATGCGGTAGGGTGTGCGCAGGGCATCAATGGGGTCGAAGGGCTTGCGCAAGGGTTTGTTGCTGTTGATGGAATAGGGGGTTTCTCCGAACGAAGACACGATGCCGGCGCCGTAGGTTTTCAAGCCCCTGCGCGTTTTTATTAATCCAAATTCCACCGTGAACCAGTAGAGCCGCGCCAGCATCACGTGGTCCTTTTTGTCCGCGCGCATGCCAGCCATGCCGTAGGCATGGGTGAATTCGGCGAAGCGTGGATCGGTGAGCAGCGGAGTATGGCCAAAGACCTCGTGGAAAATATCCGGCTCCTGCAGGTAGTCCATGTCCTCGCGGCTACGGATGAAGGAGGCGGCCGGGAATTTCTTGTCGGCTAGCAGGCTGAAAAACCGGTCAAAGGGGATCAAGGCCGGTACCGGCACCACTTGCCAACCGGTATGCTGCCGGAGCACCGCTGAGACCTCAGGGCACTGGGGGATGCGGTCCGTCGGAAAATGCATGCGCTCCAAGGCCTGCAGATAATCGTCACAGGCATACTTTTCAACGATGGGCCGTTGGCGGGTGATCAAATCGCGCCAGACGGCATCCTCTTCCGGTGTATAAGGGATTAAACCGTGCTCATCCGGGACTTTGGCGGTGTATTGGGTGCTTTTGCCCATGGAGTTCTGCCTCAGACCGCCAGTTTACCAGTCGGGAGCGGATAGCCGGGAAACGCCGGGGGCATGCTGCAGTTCCTACCTAATATATACATCGGACTTTGCATACGCTGTGAAAGTAATGACCGTTGGTCAGGAAGCTATCGAGGTCTGGGCTTGTGCCCGTGGGGGGTAATGACTTCGAATGTAATCTTCCACGATCTGCTGGAATTCTGCTGCGATCGTGTCGCCTTTGAGGGTGATTGTCTTTTCCCCGTCCACATAAACCGGCGCGACAGGCTTTTCGCCGGTACCGGGCAGGCTGATACCGACGTTCGCGTGCTTGCTTTCGCCGGGGCCGTTCACCACACAGCCCATGACGGCCACCTGCATCGTCTCCACGCCCGCATAGGCACGCTTCCACTCCGGCATGCGGGTACGGATGTAGCCCTGGATATCCTGGGCGAGCTGCTGGAATACGGTACTGGTGGTGCGTCCGCAGCCCGGGCAGGCGGCCACCAGCGGCATGAAAGCCCTGAGGCCCATGGTTTGGAGGATTTCCTGGGCCACAATGACCTCGCGGCTGCGATCACCCTTCGGCTCGGGTGTCAGAGAGATGCGGATAGTGTCACCGATGCCCTGCTGCAAGAGCACCGCCAGCGCCGCAGTCGACGCCACAATGCCCTTGCTGCCCATGCCCGCTTCCGTGAGGCCGAGATGCAAAGGGTAATCGCAGCGTGGCGCGAGGCGTCGGTACACATCAATCAGATCCTGCACGCTGCTCATCTTGCAGGACAGGATGATCCTGTCGTGACCCAGTCCCAGCTCTTCCGCACGCTGCGCGGAGTTGAGCGCCGAGGCCACCATGGCTTCGTGCAGGATTTCCCTGGCGTCTTTCGGTCCGGATGCGCGCGCATTCTCGTCCATCATCCGGGTGAGCAGGTCCTGGTCGAGGCTGCCCCAGTTCACGCCGATGCGCACCGGCTTGCCGTGTTTGAGCGCCACCTCGATCAGTGTTGCGAACTGCTGATCGTGTTTGCTGCCGCGCCCGACGTTGCCGGGATTGATGCGCAGCTTCGCCAGCGCCTCGGCGCAGGCGGGATGGGCTGTTAAAAGCTTGTGGCCGTTGAAATGGAAGTCGCCGATAAGCGGCACGCTCACGCTCATGGCATCCAGTTTCTCGCGTATGTGAGGTACGGCGGCGGCCGCGGCGTCGGTGTTGACCGTGATGCGCACCAGTTCCGAACCGGCGCTCGCCAGCTCCGCGACCTGTTTGACGGTCGCCATGACGTCGGCGGTGTCGGTGTTGGTCATGGATTGCACCACGATGGGTGCGCCGCCGCCCACCCGCACGGGGCCGACCATCACCGTTACGCTTTGACGGCGTTTTTGCGGGGAAAGAGAGGTTTCCATGGATTTCACGGTCGCATTATGACTCTTAATGATAGCGGATTCTTGGGATTCACCAGCGTCTCCCGTAACCGGAACAAAGGTGGTGCCCGGGGACACATTCAGCAGCGCGGCAATACCCGTTTCCCGGCTTCTCAGGCCAGCCGCGCTTGCGTACCATGTCAGGCATAACGATTCTGGTGGTGCGCAACCTGCAATCAAGATATCCATGAGCGCCGGCAAGGGAACCGTTGTTTTCGTCCACGGACTGTACATGACCGGCCTGGAACTGGGCCTGCTGCGCTTGCGTGTGTCCCAGGCCGGGTTCCAAAGCCATCAATTCCACTATCACACGGTGCTGGAACCGGTGCGTGAGAACGCACGGCGCCTAGCAGAGTACATCGCGCAACTTGATGCGACCACACTGCATCTGGTGGGACATAGCCTGGGTGGACTGGTGATTCTACGCATGTTTGAAATGAGTCCAAAAATTCCACCGGGTCGGGTAGTGCTCTTGGGTTCACCGGTACGCGGCAGCATCGCCGCGCGCAACATGGTGGATAGGAACTGGGGCTGGCTTCTGGGTCAAAGCGGCGCGGATGGTCTGGCGGAAGAATATGAACCGGTGTGGCATCGCAAACGTGAACTGGGTGTGCTGGTGGGTACCGCCGGACTGGGTTTCGGGCTGACCCATCCGGACTTGCCGGAACCCCACGATGGTTTGGTAGCAGTGCAAGAAACCCGCATTTCCGGTGCCACGGACCAAATCGAACTCGATGTGCACCATACCGGCATGCTCTTCAGCCCGGAAGTCGCCGAGCAAGTGATCGGTTTTTTAAACAATGGACATTTCAATTAACGAGGTGCAGAAGTTCTCAAGCAAGGATGTAAATCTCCCCGTCTGCAATGTCATTGACGAAACGCTTATAACAAATAAGCTATAGAATTATTCGTGCGACATGGGCGTCAAACGTAATAGTAAATGCGAACTATAAGCATTATTGAACCGCGTGGGACCACGACAGCGCGACATATACAGACTATCTACCGGTTTTCAGGCATTCCCGCAGGACAAAATGATGCACTCACTGGTGTCATTTAATCCGGCATTCCAAATACAGACTTTACCTCTTCAATTCAATTGAAGATCAAACAATCAGGTGGTTCCATGGTTTATACAAAACCTGCAAGACGAAGCTGGGCTGAACCTTTCAAGATAAAAGTGGTTGAGTCCCTGATGACGACTACCCGAGAGTATCGGGTGAAGGCAATTAAAGCAGCGGGTTACAACACATTTCTGCTGCGCTCAGAAGATGTCTATATCGACTTATTGACGGACAGCGGCACAAATGCAATGAGCGATTACCAGTGGGCTGGCATGATGTTGGGCGACGAGGCCTATGCGGGAAGCAAGAATTTCTACCATCTCGAGTCCAACATGCGCAAGTATTATGGCTATAAATACCTTGTGCCAACCCATCAGGGTCGCGGTGCTGAACATATCATTTCACAGATAATGATCAAACCGGGTGATTTCATCCCCGGCAATATGTACTTCACGACAACACGCGAACACCAGGAACGCGCCGGTGGCACCTTTGTCGATGTCATCATCGATGAGGCGCATGACCCGGAATCGACTCACCCATTCAAAGGAAACGTGGACTTACAAAAGCTTGAAGAGCTAATCAGAAAAATCGGCGCGAAGAAAATTCCGTACATCAGCGTGGCAGCCACCGTGAACATGGCGGGCGGACAGCCGATCTCCATGGAGAATTTGAGAGCAGTCCGCAAATTGGCCAATAAGCATGGAATCAAAGTCATACTCGACGCCACACGCGCCGTTGAGAATGCGTATTTCATAAAACTCAGAGAGAAAGGCTACGCGAAGAAACCGGTCGCGGCGATCCTGAAGGAGACCTGCGCACACACCGACGGGGCGACCATGAGCGGGAAAAAGGATCTGCTTGTCAACATCGGTGGGTTTCTCGCCATTAACGATGAAAAGCTGTACGACGAAGCGCGAAACATGGTGGTCGTTTTCGAAGGGCTGCATACTTACGGCGGTCTGGCGGGCCGGGACATGGAGGCCATGGCGCGCGGCATGGAGGAGATGGTAAGGGAAGATTACCTGCGCTCGCGCATCGGACAGGTCGAATATCTCGGACAAAAACTGCTGGATTGGGGAGTCCCGATCGTAAAACCAATCGGCGGGCACGCAGTGTTCCTGGACGCTAAAAAGATACTTGGCCATATTCCACAGGATAGGTTCCCGGCGCAGACCCTTGTCGCTGAAATCTACGTCGATTCCGGCGTCAGGACCATGGAGAGGGGCATCGTGTCAGCAGGCCGTGATTCAAAAACAGGTGCGCACCGTCATCCGAAGCTCGAACTTGTACGCGTCACGATTCCGAGACGTGTGTATACGCAGGCACACATGGATGTCACCGCCGAGTCGATTCTTGCCGTATATGAAGATCGCAAGAAGATTAAAGGTTTGAAAATGGTCTATGAGCCGAAGCACCTGAGATTCTTCCAGGCAAGATTCGATAAGATTTAGAACAGGGCTGGAAACCTATTCCAACGACTTGTTAATCTTTGCTGACCCTCCACACGCGCATTGCACGCGGTGGAGGGTAGATCGCAAAATTTACCGGAGGAAGCTTTTAGCCTATTTTTTATGCTGGGATTCCCAGTGCTTCAGGGCCGCCAGGGTGTTGGCCACGTGCTGGTCGGGGTTGAGATTGGTATAGGTATAGATGATGGTGCCGTCCGGTGCGATCACATACGAGGTCCGGTTGGCATAGGCATCGTGCTGCGGTAGCACCGCGTCATAGGAGCGCATGATTTTCTGATTGGTATCGGCCGCCACCGGGAACTTGCTGCGACACTCGCTCACCGAGAATTTCTTCAGGATGGCGATGTTGTCGTGGGACACGCCTATCACCATGGCACCCAAAGCATGGTACTGGCCCATGGCCGCAGCGAAGTCGTGGGCCTCAATGGTGCAGCCCTTGGTGAATGCCGCCGGATAGAAATACAGCACCACCGGGCCCTTCTTGAGCGCATCAGCGAGTGAGAAGCTGTAGACCTTGCCGCCCAACGAAGCCTCGGCGGTGAACAGCGGCGCCCTGGCGCCCACATTCAGGCTCGCGAACGCCGGCAGTGCGGACAGTGTGCCGATCAACGTCAAACCAAAAAAGAAGCGTTTCATGATTAAACCTCCTGGATCGAATACGCACGATAGTTAAAATCTGAATGCGGTCGGGCACGCCGAATTCACGTTAAACAGCCAGATTCCCCGCTGCTTTATTTCCCGGCCGCGGGCTTGACTACTATTGAAAATGTTAACTCCACCTGATTGCCTACCCAACGGGTGTCAGCCCATTGACCGAGACCGATATGGTAATCCAAGCGCTCAAGACTCAGCTGACCCTCGAGCCGGGCATTGCCGTCCGTCGCTGGCGTAAATGTAAATGGTACGCTTACCTCATGGGTCACGTCGCGTAGCGTCAACTTCCCGGTCACCCGGTAACGTCCCTGTCCCATTGGGCGTACGGTCTCGCTTTCGAATAGCGCTTGCGGCCAGCGGCGGGTGTCGAAGAAATCCGGGCCGCGCAACGCCGTGTCCAGTTCCGGCAACTGAGTATCCACGGACGCGGTGTTCACGCTGACACGGATGTGGCTGTCGCCGCCGGCATCCATGCAAACGAGACCATCGTAATCATGGAAAGTACCCTGGAACGGCGCCCCCGCCTGAGTGGTGCTGAACACGATACGGCTTAGCGCGGGGACCGGCACCCAGCAGCTCGCGGCAGCAAACGGCGCGTTGCACGCAGCCACCAATCCGAATAGACACAGTATCACTAGCCGGTTCATGACGGGTTCCTGGCGCGTCCGCCGCTTCGCGTGAAAGGCAGCATGCGCAACAATACCTCATCCCTGAGGATAATGTGATGCCAGAGCGCGGCGCTGATATGCAAAATCACCACGGCCAGCAGCAGCCAAGCCATGCTTTGGTGTGTGAATAGCAACCAGTGGGCCAGCCGCCGGTCAGGTCTCACCAGGTTCGGCAGCGAAAACAGCCCGAACCAGCTCACCGTCAGGTTGGAAGCGGAGGACAATAGCCAACCGATCACCGGCATGCTGAGCAGCAGCGCATACAGCAGAATGTGGGACAGGCGTGCCGCCATCCGCAAGACCGGGTGCGGCACGGGTGGCTGCGGCGGAGGCGGCGAATACAGCCGCCAGCCAAGCCGCAGCACCACCAACCCGAAAATGGTGAAGCCGATGGATTTGTGGCGGGCGAGCAAGATGAGTCTTTCCAGACTGATGGGCAGTGCATGCGCCCAGATGCCGAGCACGAACTGCAGCATCACCAGTGCCACGATGACCCAATGAAACGTCTGGGCCACAATACCGTAGCGCGTCGGCGTGTTAGCCAGCGGAATCAATGGCTGTTGTGAAGGGCCGTGCATCTGACTTAATCTCTCCAGCATTGGTTATACGCAGCGCATGTGGTTCAGGTTTTACAGGAAGTCCTAAAATGGAACTACCGACTAGTATTCCACCACGGAGACGCACGTTCAGCATTGCGGTGCTGGCACTGGCCCTGTTGGCCATTAGCGGCTGCGCAGGCGTGGCGGTCAAGCACCCGGCTGGTCTGGCGTTGGCGCCACTCCCCCCCCTGATTACCGCCGGTGCGGTGCACTACAGTATTCGTCCCGGGCTCTCGGATATACGTTTTTTGGTGTACCGGACGGGACCGCTGGCGGCCTTTGGCCATAACCACGTGATCCGCGCCAGCGGCATCCGCGGTGACCTGTATCTCAACCGCGATTTTGCGCTCTCCGGTTTTGCCTTCTCGTTGCCGCTGGCGGACCTGCAAGTGGATGCGCCGGCGGATCGGGCTGCGGAAGGCGCCGATTTTGTCGCCCAACCCTCGGCCGCGGCCATCGCGGGAACCCTGCACAACATGCTGGGTCCGGCGGTACTCGACGCCGCGCGCTATCCGGACATCCGGGTGCGCTCGGTGCGGCTGGTGGGCCCGGAATGGGGGCCGGAGGTGACGGTGCGTATTACGCTGCACGGCACCGAGCGCGAGCTGAGCGTGCCGATTGCGCTCAATCACTGCGGCAAATTGCTCACCGCCACCGGCCGCTTCGACATTCGGCAAAGCGATTTCGGCATCACGCCATTCAGTATTCTCGGCGGTGGTTTGCAGGTCGCGGATGTCGTGAAAGTGCAGTTCCATATCGTCGCCGAACGGGACTGAACGCCGCCACACGCGCGTGCAAACCCGTGCGCGGGACACAATTGAATCACTCCCGATCACCGTCACGCCAGGGCCAGCCCCGCAGCCAGCGGCTTACCCTGCGCCGGGATGGCGACCGAAGCCAGCCAATGCCCCTGCTGATCACGGCTCGACTCAAAGCGATAATGGCTACCGTAAATGGCTGACAACCGCTTGCGCGTATTGGTGAGACCAACACCGCCGCCCGCTTCATCTCCGGCACTCGTTGCATGCACGCTAGCGATGTTTGTGACCGTGAACTGCAGGTACTCGCCGGCACGCTGTCCAGCGATCACCAGCGTGTCACAACCCGGGACCTTGGCCACACCGTGTTTAATGGCGTTCTCCACCAACGGCACCAGCAGGAACGTAGGGATGCTTAAATCAAGTAGTTGCGGCTCCAGTTGCACGCACACACTCAAGCGATCCTCATAGCGCGCCTTCATCACGGCCAGGTAGCGCTCGATGAACTGCATCTCATCCTTGACGGTGGTGAACTCATGATGGGTCTCCGTCAGGCTGCGACGCAGCAGCGCGCTGAGTTCAGTGAGTAGCCGCTCGGCGCGATCCGGCTCGGTATGGATGAGTGCAACGATGGCGTTGAGCGCGTTGAAGAAGAAATGTGGGTTCAACTGGCCGCGCAGGATACCGAGTTTGGCCTCCAACCATTTGGAGCGCAGTTGCGCCGCCTTGATCTGCTCAGACTTGTAGCGCAGGAAGGCGTTGAGGGCGAGGATCAGGACCAGCCCCAGCAGGTACACGATGGAATACTGCACGGTGCTTGCGAGCCATTCCTGCCACGGCCCGATGAGCGCCAGCGCTTGCCGCAGGCTATGGGAATCGGCGTAGGCTCGATTAGTGAGGTAGTAGGAAAGCGCCAGCGCCGGGGGCGTGAGCAGCGAAAAGCCGAGCGCGATGGCCGTCTGGCCGGCGGCAAACCACACTGCCCGGCGCCGTTGCAGGGAAATGTTGACCGCCAGCAAATAAGCGCCCACCAGCAGCGGCAGCAGCAGCAGCCGCGTCAGCACGCGCTGGCCGATGTCACTCCAGCCAGCGCCCTTGCCACTGGCGGCATCGTCGAGCAGCATCATCACGATGTCCCAGGTGGCGGCATACAGCCACAACGGGATACTGATCAGCAGCACGATAAATATACGGCGGCGGCGCAGCGAGCCCGGTTTTTGCAGCAGCCGGAGCAGTGCCGAGCCGCGCGCCCTAGGTGCGTTATCGGCCTGCGTGTTTCGCAGGGAATCCTCGTCATCCATTGGGTCGTCGTGGTCCGCCACGAATCCGGACCGTGCCTCGCTGGTTGCCACCGACGCCCTAGTCTGAACCTCCGGCCACGACACTACCACTCGTTCGCGCAGTGGCTGGCCGCGCGGGGATCGGCTACGCACCGGCTTCTGCCCATTCAAATCGTGAGACCCCGAATTGTATGTGCCCACTCAGCGGTGCGATGATCGGTCACATTCCGTTCGATCCCGTTTATAAACTCCTGGCTCTGCATCTGCAATACCCTGCGTACGAGTGCGGGTCCGATGAGCGGCGGCACCCAGAATGCCGGCTCAACGGTGGCCTTCCATTGCAGACGCGTACCATGGCCTTCCGCGGTGAGGTGCCAGGAGCTGGTGCCCTGTTTCACGTTGCTGCCCTGTGGCAGCGTGACTGCGACGATATCCGTGCTGGATAATTCTGTTACTCGCTGCATTTGCTTGACGGTGCGGCAAAAGATGGCGACACAGCCGCGGGTTTCCGTATACACCACCATGGTGCGCGCATTCACTTGTTTGACCAGCCGGCTCGTGAGGATATCGGGGCTGATCTCAGCGAGATCGGTGAAGTCCGCCAACACCGCATACACCTGCGCCGGTAGCGCGTCCACATGTGCTTCAGCCACCACCTGGTAGACACCGGCTTTCTGACTGACATCCAGCTTGTAGATGCTGGCACCCCAAAGTGAGGGTGCCAGCAGCCCGGCGGTCGCGAGCAGAACGCTCGCGAACCGCCGGCTGGTGTGGATTGAGGATAGGCTCACTGATTCGCCACTGGCGCATCAAGGCAGCAGCAAAAGCGTACGCGTGAGGTGT